>Ga0081539_10000049_pt1 | contig 271978 bp, 227 predicted proteins | sample TabmetS4T2R2_FD_71023 | JGI IMG/M metagenome (GOLD analysis project Ga0081539, IMG submission 71023) | Tabebuia heterophylla rhizosphere microbial communities from the University of Puerto Rico - S4T2R2 | ecosystem: Host-associated > Plants > Roots > Rhizosphere ...
CCGGCGGGGGGCGGGGCCGGGCGCGCCCCCCCCGCGGCCGGCGGGGCGTTGGGCGCCCAGGGGCGGTCCTTTTATGGGTGGTTTAAAAAAAGGACCCGCCGTAGGGCCGCAAAGGGGCGGGGCGCTGAACACGGTTCGGCGTCCCGCGCCCGTTTTATCCGAATCGGATTGCCCAAAAAGGAGGTGCAACCGTGGAGCGCATGTTCATCTATTTCGTCCTCGCCGCCCTGTCGCTGCTCGTGCTGGCTTGCATCGCCAGCACGATCCATTACGCGTTGCGGACATACCTACAGTTTCGCGGTAAGCGCCTCGTCGTCTGCCCCGAGGCGGGGAAATACGTAGCGGTCGAGGTGGACGCCGCACGCGCCGCCACGACCGTCGAACCGGAACTCCGCTTGCGGAGTTGCACGCGCTGGCCCGAGCGCGCCGACTGTGATCAGGCCTGCGTCTGGCAGATCGAGCACGCGCCCGAAGACTGCCTGGTGCGCACGATGGCCAACAGTTGGTACGAAGGGCGGGCCTGCGTCTTCTGCGGCCGGCCCATCGGCGAGATCAACTGGCACGAGCACGCGCCCGCGCTGATGGCCCCAGACCGGCACACAGTCGCGTGGGACGAGGTCGCGCCGGAGCAGTTGCCCGAAGTCTTCCAGACGCACCTGCCCGTCTGCTGGAACTGTCACGTCGCCGAAAGCTTCCGCGGCGCGCACCCCAACCTCGTCGTCGAGCGCCCGTGGGTGCACTGACGCCGCCACGCGCGGCGGGCGCGCTCAATTCCCGCCCGAAGGAGGTCACATGCACATTGGCATACGGTCGGTGAATCTGGTGCGCTGGCTTGCGCGCCTGCTGAGCGGCGCGCTGCTCTTGTTCTGGGGCGCGTTCTTCCTTGAACACTTGTCCTGGTTCGTCGGCCGCGGCGGCCCCGCGCCGCCCGCCTTCGTCTGGGCGGCGCAAGGGCTGCACCTGCTCCTGCTCGTCGGCTACGCGCTGAGCTTTAAGTGGGAGCTTGCGGGCAGCGCGCTTATCCTGCTCGGCGCGGTGCTCTTCTTCGCGCTGACGGGCGCGTCCAACGCGCCCGTCTTCATCCTGCTCAGCGTCACGCCCGCGCTGCTCTACCTGCTCTGCCAGTTCGCGCGCGGCGCGGGTCTATCAACCCCGGTCGCAAAATGATCGCGCCCGGCGCGCGCACGCCAAAGGATCGGTGTGACATGAGTAACCTGGCCGTCGCCACCTGCGACACGGTGGATCGCTTCCGCGACGTGAAGCACATGCTCGGCAACACGCCGCTCCTGGCGATTGATTTCTCTTTCCGGGGCAGCGCGCGGCGCATCTACGCCAAGGCCGAGCACCTGAACATGACCGGCAGTATCAAAGACCGAATGGCGTTCCACATCCTGAAGCGCGCCTACCGGGCCGGCCACATCAAGCCCGGCGACACCATCGCCGAGGCGACCAGCGGCAACACCGGCATCTCGTTCGCCGCCATCGGGCGCGCGCTCGGCCACCCCGTCCGTATCTACATGCCCGACTGGATGAGCCGGGAGCGCGTCGCGCTGATCAGGAGTCTGGGCGCGACGGTCGTGCCGGTCAGTCGCGCGGAAGGCGGCTTCACCGGCAGCATACGCATGACGGAAGAACTGGCGGCGCGCGACGGGCACGTCTTCCTGCCCCGCCAGTTCTCGAACGAGGCGAACGTCGAGGCGCACGAGCAGACGACGGGGCCCGAAATCTGGTGGCAGCTCTACTTCAACTCGATCACGCCCGACGCCTTCGTCGCGGGCGTCGGCACGGGCGGCACGGTCATGGGCGTGGGGCGCTACCTGCGCCGGCAGCACCCGGCCGTCCGCCTCCACCCCGTCGAGCCGGCCGAATCGCCCACGCTCACCACCGGGCACAAGGTCGGCCGCCACCGCATCCAGGGCATCTCCGACGAGTTCATCCCCGCCATCCTCGCCCTCAACGCACTCGACGAAGTGATCGCCGTCTGCGACGGCGACGCCATCCTCATGGCCCAACGCCTCGCCGCCAGGCTTGGTCTCGCCGTCGGCATCTCCTCCGGCGCAAACTTCCTCGCCGCCCTCATGATGCAAGAGCGCCTGGGCGCGGACGCCTGCGTCGTCACCGTCTTCCCCGACGACAACAAGAAATATCTCAGCACCGACCTGCTACGGGAAGAGCCGCTAAAAGACGGCTACCTTGCGCCTGAAGTCGAACTGCTCAACTATCAGGCGTTCAAGCGCGTTTGCCACACCTGCTTTGAACTCGATTGAAGAGCTCGCCGGAAGGTTACGAAAGAGGCGGGCCAGTGTGCCCGCGCATGATCTACCTGTGCCCGTCCTTGAGTATATTATCGCGAACTTCGAACTGCCTAAAAGCAAGAGCGCCGCCCTTGACAGGCGGCGCTCTTATCCTTCGTATGCTTGATGTGATCGGCGGCTTATGATGCGCGCTTACACCTTACGCATACGAGTGCAGGCCCGGCAGTAGGTAGCTGACGCCCAAGTAAGTGAAGACTATTAGCAGGAAGGCGACGATGGCGAAGTAGGCGGCGGGGCGACCCGTCCAGCCGCGGGAGATGCGGACGTGGAGGAATGCGCCGTAGGTGAGCCAGGCGACGAACGCGCCGGTCTCTTTGGAGTCCCAGCCCCAGTAGCGCCCCCAGGATTCGTTCGCCCAGATCGCGCCGGTGATCAGGAGCAGGGCGAGACCGGCGAAGGTGACGCCGCCGGTCTTGTACATGAGCGAGTCGATCTTGTCTAAGGCGGGGAGCGCCGCGCGCAGGCGTGCGGTCTTGAAGCTGAAGATGATGACGAAGAGCGTGCCGGCGAGCGCGGTGATGAGCGCGGAGAGTTCGACCGGGTTCGATTGCAGGCTGAGCATGAGTTGGTCGCCGCGCGTGCGCATGAAGTCGGCGGCGGTGCGTTCGAGTTGTGCGTTGCCGAGTGCCGCGACTGCCTCGCGCCCCATGTTCTGCTCCAACAAGAACGCGCCGAAGCGGGCATACTGTTGCCGGTTCACGTGCGCGCCGACGTTCGTCAGCGTCTTCACCTGATAGGCGAGCACGGCGACGGCGGCGATCTGCGCGACGAGCAAGAGCTTGAGCAGGAGATGACCCACCTTGCGCGCCCGTTCGTCTTGGCGCTTGAGGTAGAGGCCGAACGTGGCGATGACGGCGACGAGCAGCAGGCCGGACAGGACGAGCAGCCAGCCGACATAGGGCACGTCGGCGCGCAGCGGCAGGCTGGCGGCGCGGCCCGACGGCGTGCCGATGAAGGTGGACGCGCTGTACGTGCCGAAGGTCGCGGGCGCGAAGACGGAGCAGCGGCTGATGGTGAAGAGGACGGCGAGCGCGAAGAGGCTCGACCAGACGGCCATGGCTTCGGTCTTGATGCCGTCTTTCAGGAGATAGACGACCGCGACGGCGAAGCAGACGAGCGCGACGCCGTAGGAGAGTGAGGCCGTGCCGACGTGGATGGGTCGCCAGTAGGAATCGAGCACCGGCGGCAGGTTCGCTATCTCGCCGCCGATGAAGCGCGCGAGCACGAGGATGATGGCGGCGAGCGGGAGCGACAGCGCGCCGACGAAGCGGAAGCTCTGCCGGTGCGCGATCAGGAGCGTCGCCAGCCCCGCGCCGCAGGCGAAGGCGAGGCTCAGATCATAAAGATTAGCGAACGGGATGTAGCGGAAGAACCACGGCATCTCGCCGCCCTGGCGCGCGATGATATTCAACTCGCGCTCGTAAGACGCGACCCAGCGCACAGACCAGCTTGCGAGGTTGCAGAAGACGCCCGCGGTCGCCGCCCACAGCCCCAGGCGTTGAAACAGGTGCGAGGGCGCGTAGAGGTTGGTCAGGTGGAAGACGGCGGCCGTCAGGTAGGCGGCGAGCGCGAGCATCATCAGCGCGCCGTCGGAGATGAAATGCTCGCCGCCCGCGCGCAGACGCAGGAACGCGAGCAGGGCCGCGCCGCCCACGGCCAGCACGACGGGCAGGTATGAAATTAGTTTCGCGTCGCCAATGTTTACTTTCGGCGCGAGCCGCGCGGGCGTGTGTCTAAGAACTTCACTCATGATTGCTGCACCTCGAACTGTTCGTTGAGCGCCGCAGTGAGTCGTTTGAAACGATCTTCAAACGCGACGCGGCTGCGGTTGGTGTTGCCGCCCAGAAGCACCGTGAACCGGCCCGCGCCCTGCGGCTCGATGCGCGCCCACACGCGCTGGTGCGAGAAGAAGAAGACGCCGACGAGCGTCGCCGACAGCAGCACGAAGCCGAGATAGACGACGTTCGCGCCGGGGTCTTTCTGCACCGAGAGGATGTGCGCCGCGCCGACCTTCTCGAAGTCGGCCAGTTGGATTCGGTAGCCGGCGACGGGGCGGCCGACCATCGGGCCCGTAGCGGCGGCCGACGCCGGGAAGGCGTAGCCTTTCGCCGCCGCGCCCGTTGGGCGACTGATCATTACGAGCGCCGCCGGGTTGTTGTACTCCTCCGACTGGCTCGCTGCGCCCGCGCCGCTCAGTACGAAGTCCGAGTAGAAGTCGGCGAACTTGATGCGCGTGCCGTCGGCGAGCGTGACGGTCTCGTCGCGCTTGATGGTGACGGTCTCGGCTGCGCCGCCCTGTTCGGGCATGACGGCGAGCGTGACGGTGCGCGCCTTGCCGTCGGGGATGAAGCTGGCCTGGAAGAAGCGGTAGCCGCGATAGTCGAACGGGCGGTTCAGGCGGACGATGGCGCTCGTCTCGCCGCGCACCGGGTCTTTGACACGGATCGCGGTTGACCAGTCGAGCGTGTTCATGGGACTCGTGGGGCCGTTCTTGTCGAGCAGCTTCTGTTGAATGTCCGTGCACTCGACGGCGAAGGGCAGCGCGACGGTTGACTGCGTCGGCTTGTCCAGGTCGAACCGCGTCTCGGACATCTCGGCGCGGGTCGCGCCCGGCTCAAGCATCATCTGGCCCGTGTGGCCGAACTGCGCGGTCATGAAGCCGCCGACGAAGATGACGAGGAGCGCGACGTGGACGGCGTAAGCGCCAAGCCGATTCCACGCGCCGCGTTCGGCGGCGACGAACGTCGCGCCGCCCTTCTCCGTCACGCGCGCCCTCAGCCGCAGCGTGCGGGCGATGGCGCTTATGCGCTCCGCGACCTCGCGTGCGCTCGCGGCGGCGAGCGTCAACTCCGCGTGTTGCTCCTGCCCGCGCAGCCAGTGGGCCGAGGCGTCGAGTTTCCTGCGCCCGATGAACGTCCACGCCTTCGGGAAGTGATCAATGGAGGAAAGGATGATGTTCAGCGAGAGGACGAGCAGGAGGAAGTTGAAGTACCACGAGTGATAGATGTCGAAGAAGTTGAGCGTGCCGAACAGGAGGCGCGTGGCGGGGCTAAGCTCCGCGTAGTACTTGTCGAAGCCTTCGACGTTCACCTGCATGACGACCATGCCGACGATGCTGGCGAGCGCCAAGAGCACAAGCAGCAGCACGCCGAAGCGCACGGAACTGAGCAAGTCCATCGTGCCAGTGATGATCGAGGCGGCGCGGGGCGCGGGCTGCGCCGCTGTCGCACGCGGAAGCTGTCGGCTCTGGTGCTTTGTGATGGCTGTCATCGTCTTTACGTCCGCCGGGCAAAGTAATGGCGGGGGTGGTCGTCCTCGCCCGCATGCCCGGCGCGCTCCGTTTGCGCGCGCCATTCATGCTCGCGAAGCCGGCGTGCGGCGCGACTGACCACCCCCGCCGTTAAAGCGACCTTAAATTGTCGCCGCCGCTGCAAATGGCAACTGTTATGCCAACAGGCGGTGTGCGTGTGACCCGCGCGAACGCGAGCAACCCACGCCCGCAGCGCCGCCGCGGCGGGGGATTTTCCCGCACGGGGCTGGGGGATTCTCCGCAGCCGCACCCGCATATTCACGGCTGCGCCCGCCTAAACGTTGCGCCGCCGACGCGGAATAAGCATTGCACTCCGAGCTATCGAGTCGTCTCCGACTCGACCGGGTGGCCGGCCTGCGCTGTCGTCCAGACGGGTTTCAGTTATTTAGAAATCATCAGGTGCGTTAAAGCATTCATCCAGCGCCTGCCGCCCGCCGCCCGGATTGACAAACAGGTTGTGTGCCCTGCGCCCGCCGCGCCAGGATGAAACCTTCCCCTGAAAACTCAGGTCGGCGCGGACGCGCGGCGCGGGTGCTCTGGCCGGGAAGACCGGGCTGACAACCATTTCGACCGCGCCCGCCGCACACTAGCGGGCGCGCACACAGGAGGCGAAGCATGAACCGGCTTAAAGCTCTTAAGTGGGCGCTGGTCGGCGCGTGGGTCGTGGGGCTGCTGCTGTTCTTCGGCACGGGCACGCTCCTCCGCCCCACCGCCGCCGCCGCCGATAAGAAGCACACGCCACCGCCGGCAGCCCAACAGCCAGTCAACCCGGCCGATCTGATCGGGTCGGAGAGCTGTCAGGTCTGCCACGAAGATCAATTCAACAACTTCTCCCACACGCCCCACGCCAAGCTCGCGCAGGAGAAGAGCTGGCAGGGCAAGGTCGTGGGCTGCGAGGCCTGCCACGGCCCCGGCAAGCCGCACGTGGACGCCATCAACGCGGCCATAGACGCGGGCCAGGACCCGACCACGATCAAAGAACAAGACCTGCACATCCGCGTCCTCAAGCACATGAGCGGCAAGCAGGTCTCCGACACCTGCCTCGCCTGCCACGCCGGCCGCGAGGAGCACAACAACTACCGGCGCGGCGAACACTGGCGCAACGACGTGGGCTGCACCGACTGCCACTCGGCGCACGACCCAGACCCCGCGCCGCCCAAGGCGCAGTCGCACACCTTCGTCTCCGAGAACACGCGGCAGAAGCCCGACTCGTCGGTGCTGCACATGCTCAAGGGCAACGAGACGCAGATGTGCCTGCGCTGTCACGCCGAGCAGAAGGCGCAGTTCAACATGCCCTTCCATCACAAGGTGCAGGAGGGGCTGATTAAGTGCAGCGACTGCCACAACCCGCACGGCGGCTTTGAACTCAAGCAGACGCGCCTCGCCAACTTCTCGGCGTCCGACGCGGCGTGCGTGAAGTGCCACAATGACAAGGCGGGGCCGTTCACCTACGAGCACGGGCCCGTCTCGGTCGAGGGCTGCTCCAGTTGCCACACGCCGCACGGCGCGAACAACCCGAAACTGCTCCGGCGCTCGACCACGTTCCAACTCTGCATCGAGTGCCACACGAACGCGCACGCCATCGCGGGCACGGGCGACGACGGCGCATCTAACACGCCCTCGTTCCACAACCTGACGCAGGCGCGTTACCAGAACTGCACGACCTGCCACGTGATGATCCACGGGTCGAACTCGCACCCGTTCTTCTTCCGCTGAGGCACGGCACGGAAAGCGAGGATGACGAACATGAAAAACCGAACCGCTTACATCCTGTCTTCTCTGCTGGGTCTCGTGCTGCTGGCGGCGGCGGCGCAGGGGCAACAGCCCACGCCGACGCCGCGCCCGGCCCCCGTCCCTTCGCCCACGACTTACCCGACGAAGGGCACGGTTGACCGGCAGCCAGCCACCCCGGCGGACGAACACAAGGCCGGCAACTACACCATCATCACCAGCATCGAGCTGGGCGTGCGCGGTCTCAGTGTTGACGGCAACGACAACAAGTACCGCTCCGATCTCAACTACCGCCCCGGCTTCCGCGTCTTCGATTCGAGCTTCCTGATGCGCGCCAAGGAGGGCGAGGGCGGCCTCTTCGACACCTTCCTGGTGAACTCCACGGGCTTCAGCGCAGACCCCTACGGCTCTGTGCGCGTCAACATGGAGAAGTCGCACTGGTATCGCTTCGACGCGAACTTCCGGCGCAACACCTACCGCAACAATCTGCTGAACCTCGCGCTCGGTCAGCACACGCGCAACACGCGCCACAAGTTCGGCGACTTCGACCTGCGGCTGCTCCCCAACAACCGCACCATCCACTTCAACCTCGGCTACTCGCTCGACCGCAACAGCGGCGACGGCACGACGACGTTCGACTACTCGAATGCCACCGCCTCGCGCGGCAGCGCGCTGACCGTGCGCGGCGGCGACGAGTACGCCGTCATCCGCAACATACGCACGCGCGCCAACGAGTACCGCTTCGGCGCGGAGGGGCGCGTCGGCGTCATTGACTGGGGCTTCCTGCAAGGCATACGCGCCTACGCCGACGACTCGCGCGATTTTCTCAACGCCGCGAGCCAGGGCAACAACACGACGAACACCGCCTTCCTCGGCACGTTCACGCTCGACATCCCGACCCACAGCCGCGCCTACTTCACGCGCGTCAACGCGCACACGTTCCTCGCCAGGCGGCTCGATGTGACGGCGCGCTACACCTACTCGAAGATGCGCTCGCGCTACGCCCTGACCGAGCAGGACACGGGGCGCACGTCCGGCTCCGGCGCGAACCCGGTCGCGACCGCCCTGACCTACGTCACCACGATCACGACGCCCGGCGACAGTGTGCGCCCCGCGCACCTCGCCGACCTCGGCGTGACGTGGCTCGTCACGGACAAGCTCCGCATCTCGGAGACCTTGCGCTACAACACGTTCCGCAACGAGGGCAACCAGGTCTACACGGAAGTCACGGCCGCCTTCCGCGCGAATGGCGCGGCGCTCTTTAACCCCTCGCCGACCACGTTCGTCGTGCCGGCCAACTACACGCTCAACTACCGCCGCCTCTACAACCAGATCGAGGCGGACTACCAGTTCGGGCCGCGCCTGGGCGTCCACTTCGGCCACCGCTACCAGAACCGGCATATAGACACGCTCGATCTGGGCCTCGTCATCCAGGCGCAGCCCGCGCCCGGCTTCGTCGAGAAGGCCGAGACCTTCCGGCTGCACAGCAACAACTTCTTCGGTGGCTTCAAGGCGAAGCCCGTCAAGGCGTGGACGGTCTTCTTCGACGCCGCGCGCGGCGACGCCAACGACCTCTTCACGCGCGTGGACAACCGCACTTCCACCAACTTCCGCGTCCGCAACCGCATCACGCCGCGCCCCGGACTAGGGCTAAACGTCTCCTTCATCACGCGCGACAACGACAACCCCGGCGAGACCGTGATTGACAAGACGCTCGTCGGGCCGCAGTCCACGCGGCAGTTCGACGTGCGCGTGCGCGACCGCAACTTCAGTTCGTCCGTGGACTGGACGCCGCTCAGCCGTTACTCGCTCTCGGCCGGCTACACGCACCTGCACGGGACGGTTAACGCGACAATCGCTTTCTTCCCCCTGCCGGCGGGCTGCGTCGGCACAACGGCCGTGCCCCTGCCGCCCTGCGCGGCCGGGCGCAGTCAATACTACCTGCGCGACAACTTCTTCTACTTCAACTCGAACGTCTACATCGCGCGCCGCCTCTCAGCCTATGCGAGCTATCGCATCAGCAAGGACACGGGGCAAGGCGCGCGCGTGTCGGACGTGCCTAATCGGTTGTTCGTGGACTCGCTGCCGCTCAGCTTCCAGTCGCCCGAAGTCCGTCTGATCTTCAAGGTCACGCGGAACGTGGACTGGAACGTCGGCTATCAGTACTACGACTACAACGAGCGGTTCTCGAACGCGCAGGACTACCGCGCGCACCTACCCTACACTTCCCTCCGCATCTACTTCGGCGGGGGCGAGCGTTAAGGCCGTGCGCTTAACCGACGGCCGTCACGCCGGGAGCGCGGGCGTCCCGCCCGCCAAAGCGTGCGTGAGCACGCTTCAAAGCTTACGCCGCCATTCAAGTGTGAATGGCGGCGTAAGCTTTATTCGCGCTGGCGCGCTCAAGGCGGGCGGGACGCCCGCGCTCCCGGCAAAGCGGCCTATCGTTGCGCCCGGCGCGACGATCAATCAAACTTGAAGCGACATGCGCTACAGGGTAACCATCTTGGCGTTCTTCCTCGCGCTCGCGTGCGTAGGGTTCGCCTTGCCGCGCGCCCGCGCGACGACGGCCGCGAGCGCCGAGCAGCAACGTCGGACACAAACGCAGCGCCGCCGCGCGCGCACCGACTACACGCGCTTCACGCACCGCACGCATAGCGAAGGGCAGAAGCTCGCCTGCGACGCGTGCCACAAGTTCCCGGCTGCGAACTGGAAGGATGTGCGCAAAGGCGACGAGGCTTTTCCTGACATCACCGAGTACCCTGAGCACCAGTCCTGTCTGCGCTGCCACCGCGCACAGTTCTTCGCGCGCGAGCGGCCCGCGCCTGCCATCTGCGCGGTCTGCCACGTCGCCAACAGCCCGCGCAACACGACGCGCTACCCGTTTCCGAGCCTCGGCGCGGCCTTCCTCAATTCGCCGCGCGGGCAGAACTTCACGTCCGACTTCGCCGTCTTCTTCCCGCACGACAAGCACATCGAGATCGTCGGGCAGTTAGTGCCGTCGCACGGGCCGGCGCGCGGCGTCAGCTTCGTCGCGGCGTCGTTCGCGCAGGAGAAGAAACAGGAGCAGAAGCCGGCGGCGAGTCCGGACAAGAGTTGTTCGGTCTGTCATCAGACCTACATGCCGCAGGGTACGTCCGCCGAGGAGTACGTGACCACGCCGCCGAAGACTTTGGGCGACGCCTTCTGGCTGAAGAAGGGCACGTTCAAGACCGTGCCCGACACGCACGCGACCTGCTTCACCTGCCACTCGCAGGACAACACGGACTTGAAGCCCGGCCCCGCGGACTGCGGCACGTGCCACCGGCTCGCGCCCGGCGCGCTCGCGCCGCGCTTCGACTTCGATCCGCAAGTCCCCGTCGCCGAAGGCATCAGTGATCGCACGATGCTCGCCGCGTGGCGCAAGCGCGACTCGTCCGCCACCTTCCGCCACGAGGGCGGCATGCACCCGGACTTGAGTTGCATGGACTGTCACAAGGTGACGGCGATGGACACGACCGACGCGCGGGCGAAGAAGATTCCCGTGCTCACGTGCGGCGGTGGCGGCGCGGGTTGCCACGTCACGGCCACTTCGGATGACGGCGGCGCGCTCAACGTCGAGTTCGACCAGCGCAAGGCGGACGCGAAGTTTCAATGCACCAAGTGTCACCTCGTTTATGGGCGGGAGCAGATTCCCGTCTCGCACACGAAGGCGCTTGAGGCGTTCAAGCAAAAGTAGGGTGACGAAAGATGCCGCGCAGAAACGCGCCAGAGGTGTTGCCGGGAAACGGGCCGCGCGTGCGCGCGCCGCGCAAAGTCTCGCTCGCCGCGCTCGTGCTCGTACTCTCCGCCTGCGCCGCCACTCTGCTCTTTAACTCGCGCGCCGCGTCGCTCCCCGCGCCCGGCGCAATCGGCGAGCAGACGGGTGGGCAGCAAGCGAATCTCGATTTCTCCAGGTTCGCGCACACGAACCAGCACGCGCAGCTTCCCTGCCTGCTCTGCCACCGGCGCGAGGGCACGGGCGCGCAGCCGCGCCTGCCCGGTCACACGCCCTGCTCCGGCTGCCACGCGCAGCAGTTCCAGGATCAGTCTCACCCGATCTGCACGATCTGTCACACGCAGCCACCCGCGAAAGACCTGAAGCCCTTTCCCCCCTTGCGCAGCTTCACCGCGCGTTTTAACCACGCGCGCCACACGAGCGGCGCGGCACGACCGGCGGCCGGCTGCGTCGCCTGCCACCGGCCGGCGCAGCGCGGCGTCGCGCTCTCGATCCCCGCCGGCCTCGCCGCGCACAACACCTGTTACCAGTGCCACGGCCCGCGCGCGCAAACGGCGGCGGGCGACGACATCTCCTCCTGCGGCACGTGCCACTCCTTGGGCCGACTCACGCGCACGCCTACGAGCGCGCACGCCTACCGCGTCAACTTCAGCCACGCCAAGCACACGGCCAAGGTCAACTGCGCCGACTGCCACAACGTCCGCGCCGGCACGGCGCGCGGCCAGCAGGTCAGCGCGCCGCAGCCGCTCATGCACCACGCCCGCCCCGGCGGCCAGAGCTGCATGACCTGCCACAACGGCCGCCGCGCCTTCGGCGGCGATGACTTCACCGTCTGCACGCGCTGCCACACGGGGCCCGCTTGGCATTTCTAATTCAACCTCCTCGCCGGGAGCGCGGGCGCGCGCGCCCGCCAAAGCGTGCGCCAGCACGCTTCAAGTAAGAAGCGCCGCCATTCAAGCTCGGATGGCGGCGCGTCCTGCTGTTCGCGCTCACACGCGCTCAAGGCGGGCGGGACGCCCGCGCTCCCGGCATTGTGCTGCCTCTATCCCTCCTGTGGAAAGCTCCCCAGCGGGCTGTGCAAAAGCACCCAGACCCCGCCGACGGCCGGCGCGAGGCGGCTGTTTTTGCCCGAAAATCACACATTTGCCGTGGCCGGTGGCCCGGCATGGACGTTGCTCTAGGAGAGGGCGGGCAACGGGGCCGGCAACGGTTGGCTCCCGCCATAGTTGAAGCTCTTAGAGAGGGGACAGCAATCATGAATAGGAAGCAACTAACGAAACTGGCGGTCACGCTGATGGCCCTGCCGCTGTTCGCGTTCACGGTCGTCAACTCGCCGGCCGTGCCGACGAGCGCGGCGCAGGAGTTCGACGCCGCCGCCGTCTTCAAGGCCAAGTGCGCGATGTGCCACGGGCAGAAGGCGGAGAAGAAGTTCGACGCGACTAAGGCGGACGACGAGCTGCTCCAGATCGTTTTGAAGAGCGGCAAGCCCGGCATGCCGGCGTTCGAGACCAAAGGCATCACAGAGGATCAGGCCAAGGCGATCATCACGCACATGAAGTCGCTGCGCCAACAGCAGTAGTAGGGCATGAGCTAATCGTTGAACGGCGAGCGACGAGTGACAAGTGATCCGACCCCCGATCCGTCATTCCGCGTAAGACGTTCGTCGTTCCGAGTCCCCCGATGCCCTGAGCCTCCCACGTCCGATGCGGCCGCCGACGCCGGGCCGACAGACGTGGGAGGCAAATTTTTCCCCGCGCGGGAAAGGATGGGCCGCGATGAAACGCCATGCCGCCTTCGTCGTCATCTCCCTCGCCGTAATCCTCTGGCTGGTGCTGCGCCTCGCGGGCGCGGGCCAAGCCGAGACGAAACCGCCACCGAGTCCGACCTCAGCCGCCGCGCAGTCCGCAAGCAACCCGAACGACGCGCAGCCCGCACCGCCGCCGGGCATCGGGCAGAGGCCGGTCGAGGGCACGGGCGATTGAACTAAGGGTAGATGAGACCGGGGTACGAAGAGGAATGAACCACGAAACCACACGAAACGGCACGAAGCAGGAGCACACCGGATTCCTTCATGTTCGCTTCGTGGTGTTTCGTGTGGCTTCGTGGTTAACTTTTTCGGTACTGACTAAATCTCTATGAGCGAAGCCAAACCTGCTGTGACCAAGACGCCGGGATTGTTCCGCAACCTGATCAGCTTCGTCGGCGCGGCCATCGTGATCGCGAGCCTGACGAGCATCCTCTTTCTGTTCATGGTCGAGCTGACCAGTTCGACCGGCAACCCCTACCTCGGCATCTTCACGTACATCATCTTCCCGTCGTTCCTCGCCTTCGGTCTCCTGCTCATCCCCGCCGGGATGTTCTGGGAGCGCCGCCGCCGCCGCAAGCTCGCGCCCACGGAGACGCCCGCCTTCCCCGTGCTCGACCTGAACGACCCGCGCCGCCGCCGCTCGTTCCTCACCTTCGCCGGTCTCACCTTCATCTTCCTCTTCATGAGCGCCTTCGGCAGCTACCGCGCCTACGAGCACAGCGAGTCCGTCCAGTTCTGCGGCCAGACCTGCCACACGGTGATGAAGCCGGAGTTCGTCGCCTACCAGGCCAGCCCGCACGCGCGCGTCGCCTGCGTCGAGTGCCACGTCGGCCCCGGCGCGGACTGGTTCGTGCGCTCGAAGCTGTCGGGCGCGTATCAACTCTACTCGGTCGCCTTCAACAAGTACCCGCGCCCGATCAAGACGCCCGTGCACAACCTGCGCCCCGCGCCGGAGACGTGCGAGCAGTGCCACTGGCCCGAAAAATTCTGGGGCACGCAACTGAAGACCTTCAGCCATTACGGCTACGACGAGCAGAACTCTCTGCGCCAGACGCGCATGCTGATTAAGACCGGCGGTGGCTCGACACCCACGGCCGGCGTCGCCACCGGCATCCACTGGCACATGAACATTGCCAACAAGATCACCTACGTCTCCATAGATACGCAGCGGCAGGTGATCCCCTGGATTCGCGTCGAAGACCAGCAGGGTAGAGTTACGGAATATCGCGCGACCGAGGGCAACCAGTTGACGCCCGAACAGGTCGAGCGCATGCCCAAGCGGCGCATGGACTGCGTGGACTGCCACAATCGCCCCGCGCACGTCTATCTGCCGCCCGACAAGGCCGTGGACGATGCGCTCGCCGCCGGGCGTATGGACGCGACGCTCCCCTACATCAAGAAGCAGGCGGTCGCCCTGCTCTCGCAACGCTACGCGACGACCGAAGAGGCGCTCGCCGCCATCAGCAAGGGTCTCGACGACTTCTACCGCACGAATTACCGGGACGAGTATGCGCCGCACGCGGAGGCGATCCAGCGCGCCGTCGGCGAGACGCAGCACATCTACCAGACCTATTTCTTCCCCGAAATGCGCACCGACTGGCAGACGCACCCGAACAACATCGGGCACTACTACTCGGTCGGCTGCTTCCGCTGCCACGACGGACAGCACGCGAGCGCCGACGGGCGCACGGTGCGCAACGACTGCGACATCTGTCACGCAGTGCTCGACCAGGGCGACGCGGGCGGCATCACCAAGGCGCTCGACGGTCTGTTCCGCCACCCCGTCCCCTTAGGCCGGCTGGCGAACATGAGTTGCGACACCTGCCACCACGGCAACAAGCCGTTCCAGCACCCCGTCAACCTCGGCGACCTCTCCCGCTTCCAATGCATTGACTGCCACGCGGGCAGGGTCTGGACGCGTTCGGCGCAATAGGCAAAAAAGATAACCACGAAAGCATACGAAACAACACGAAGAAGGCATAAACTTTCGTTCGTGTTGTTTCGTGTGCTTTCGTGGTTAAGTTCTAGGCAGCGGGCTTCAGGCACGTGCCATCGTCATCCGCTGATGGACAGCGCGGCGACCCGCTGCTCCGGCTGAGTCCGGTTGAGCGCGTGCTGCACGGCGCGCGCCCGCGCGGGCGCGTGGGCCGGTTTGAGCGGGCGCGTGACGAGCACGGGGCAGGGGGCTTGGCGCAGCACGCGGTCGACGTTCGAGCCGAAGAGGGCGCTCATGCCGAAGCCCGCGCCCTTCGCGCCCATGCAGATCAGGTCAATCTCGTGCTCCGCCGCGTAGGCCAGCGTCTCGCGGTAGGGTTTGCCCCAGCGCACCGCGTGGACGACCCGGCAACGCAGGTACGCCTCGGCCGGCACGGACTGTTGCAGGCGGCGCGCGGCGTGCTGGTAAATGCTTTCGGCGCTCGCGGGCGTCAGAGCGATTTCGGGGCCGTCGTCCGCGGGCTTTTGCAGCACGTGGAGCAGGTGCACTTCCGCCTGGTGCTCCTCGGCGAGCGACAGCCCGTAGCGCAACGCCAGTTCCGCGTCGTCCGAGAAGTCGTAGGCCACGAGGATGCGTCGCAGGTCGTGCCCGCCCGCCGTCTGCCCGCCCCACTCGCGCTCGCGCGGGTGCGTGACGAAGACGGGGCAGGGCGCGGTGCGACAGACCGCCTCGGCCGTCGAGCCTAAGAGCGCGGCGGCGCGCGGCCGGCGGCGCGAGCGCATGACGATCAGATCGACGCCGCGCTCCGCCGCCTCGCGCGTGATCGCGCTCGCGGGGTGGTTGCTCTCGACGACGATGCCTTCCCAGTCAACGCGTGCAAGGTCGTCGTCGCCCAGGTGTTCGGCGAGCATCTCGGCGAACTCCGCGAGGACGTATTTGCTGTCGAGGGTGGCGGCGCGGCCCGGCTGCGGCGTGTGGTTTTCGACGCAGTGGCAGAGCAGCAGTTTGGCGTGGTAGGCGCGTGCGAGCGTGAGGGCGTAGCGCAACGCTTCGGCGGAATCGGGCGAGCGATCCACGGGGCACAGAATTTTTTCCAGCTTGAGCATGTCGCGTGTCCCTGCCGCAAACCGAGTCGGCAGCCTCCTCGCGCATCAACAGTGCAACGTTCGTGCCGTGCCGAAATCAGTGAACTTAGAAGGGTGCGGGCGAAGCTGTTGCGGAATATTCCCGGCCGGCGCGGGTAATTTCACCGCCCGCTCAATTTTCCACCAAGCCCGTCAGCCGCTCGACGCGGACGCGGAAGACGACGGGCGCGGGCGCGGCCACGTCGCCCGCCAGGAGCGTCTCGACGGGCGTGAGTTCCGGGAACTGCGCGAGCAGGTGGCCGAGCGCACGCGCGCGCTCGACGCCGTTCCTGATCTCCTCGAACGTGCCATGCGCGATGACGCTGCGCCAGTGGTACTGATCCGTGATGTCGTCCACTTGCAGGCAGACGCGTGGGTTGGCGCGCATGGCCGCGAGCTTGCGACCGGGCAGCGTGTGGACAAGCACGCACGCGCCGTCCGCCGCGTAGTTGACCGGCACGACGTAGGGTGCGCCGTCGGCGATGCAGCCGAGCCGCCCCAGCCGCGCGGCACGCAGGAGCGCCCACGCTTCGTCGTCACTCAATCTCTTAATCATTGCGCCCGTCCTCCCGTCTCGCCCCCGCCCGCGGCGCGTCAGGCCGTCTTGCGCCCGTAGCAGGCGTCGGGTCGGATGCGATAGATGCAGATGTGATTGCGGCGCGTCCATGCGCTGATCTCCGTAACGTTGAGCGCGGGCGTGAGCGTCGGGTTGCGCTCGACGATGAGGCGCATGGCGCACTCGGTCTCGGCCGGCGCGCTGACCGGCTCGGCCCGCCCCGTGACCATGACGCTGCTCCAACGCCGCTCGTCCGTGATCTCTTCGACCTGAAAGCAGACCTTGTGGTTCGCGGCCATGTACTCGGTCTTCGTCCCCTCGGTCGTGAAGAAGAGGATGAACCGCCCGTCGAAGACGTAGTTCATCGGCACGACGTAAGGGTTATCGTCGCGCGAGCAGCCGAGATGCCCGTAAGTGCCGCGCAGCAGCAGCGCCACGATCTCGCCCTGCGTCATTCGTTCGATCTTCAACATCGCTGTGCCCAGTCCTTATCTCGTCACTCGTCTCTTGTCACTCGTCACTGCCTTTTTGCACCGCACGATCTCGACCGAGCACGTGGCGTGCGCCGCGACCATCTGCGAGACCGAGCCGAGCAGCATCCGCTCCCACGTGCGGTAGCCATGCGAGCCGACGACGATCAGGTCAGCGCCCCACGCCTCGGCCTCTTCGACAATCGTGCCCTTGGCCGAGCCGCGCAGCACGTCGGTCGCGACTTGCAGCTTGCCGCCGTCGTTCAGCTTCTCCGCGGCGCGCGCGACCACCTCGCCCGCCTGTTTCTGGTTGATCCGCTCGACCTCCTCGAAGTAGCCGGCCACGCCCATGTAAGGCTCGGCCACGAGCGGCCCCGCCGGCTCGACCACAGAGATGATGCGCACCTGCGTGTCCGCCGGCCACGGCCGCCGCGCGACCTCGCGCACGGCCGCTGCGCTGCAATCCGACCCGTCAATCGCAAGTAGTATTTTCATCGCTCCGACACCTCCACAGTTCGAGGGCGCGCGCGAGGGCAGCGCCGCGTGGGGTGTAGGTGCAAGCTTTATGCCGTGTGGCGGGGCGCGATTTTGCGGGCCGGGCGCGAGGGATTTGCGTGATATGCCCCAAGGCCGCGCCGGGCCTTGCGCAAAATTACGGGCGCGGGCTTACAAGGGGGGCTTCGCGGCTCAGCCTTGCCGTGCGGGGCGCAGGATGTCTGCGAGCGCGTTCAGGAGTTTTTCCGCCGTGTAGGGCTTCGGGAGGAAGAGGCGCGCGCCGAGCGCCGTGGCCTCGGCGGCCTTGTCCTGCGCGGCGAGACCGCTGGCGGCGATGATCTGCACCTGCGGGTTGAGCTTTTGCAGCGCGCGGATGGTGGCGGGGCCGTCCATGAACGGCATCATCATGTCGGTGAGGACGACGGCGACCTCCTCGCGGTGCTGCGCGTAGAGCGCCACCGCCTCCGTGCCGTCGCCCGCCGTCAGCACGCGGTAGTTGAAGGTTTCGAGCGTGCCCTTGGTGATCTGCCGGATGGCGTCCTCGTCGTCCACGACCAGGATCAACTCGCCGTGCCCGGCCGGGAAATCGGGGCGCGCGCGCTCTGCCGCCGCCGCCTCGCCGGCCACAGCGGCCGGCAGATAGACGGCGAACTGCGTGCCCTTGTTCGGCTCGCTATAGACGTTCATAAAACCGCCGTGGCTGCGGACGATGGTGAGCGCGGTTGACAGTCCGAGGCCAGTGCCCTTGCCCACTTCCTTCGTCGTGAAGAACGGCTCGAAGATGCGGCTGATGACTTCGGGGCGCATCCCCGTGCCCGTGTCCGCCACCGTGATCATGACGAAGCGGCCGGGCTTCGCCTCCAGGTGCATGCGCGCGTAAGATTCGTCGAGCGTGACGTTCTCGGCGCGCACCAGCAGTTCGCCGCCCTGCGGCATCGCGTCGCGCGCGTTGACCGCGAGGTTCATCAAGACCTGGTGCACCTGCGTGGCGTCGGCCGAGACGATCCAGAGATCGGCCGGCAGCTCGAACTTGATCTCGATGGACTTGGGCAGCGTCTCCTTCAGAATCTTGACCACGTCCTTGATCAAATGCTTCGGCTGCAACTGGACACGCTCGCCCTCGACGCCGCGCGCGAACGACAACACCTGCCTGACCATGTCTGCGCCGCGCTCGGCATTCTTCTGCATCAGGTCGAGCCACTGCCGCCCCGACGCGTCCGTCACTTTCAGTTGCAGCATCTGCACGGCCATCAGGATCGGCGCGAGCACGTTGTTCAGGTCGTGCGCGATGCCGCCCGCGAGCGTGCCGATGGACTCCATGCGCTGCGCGCGCAGGAGTTGCGTCTCGACCTTCTTCTTCGCCGTCACGTCCGTGTTGATGATGAGGATGGACTGCGGCTCGGCGCGGTCGTCGCGCACGAGCGTCCAGCGGCTCTCGACCACCACCTCGTCGCCCTGCTTGTTACGCTGGCGCAACTCGCCCGTCCACTCGCCCCGCGCCATGACGGCGGCGCGCGCCACCTCGAACTGCTGCTCGTTGGCGTCTGTGCGCAGCTTCAGGTCGTGCGCGTTCTTGCCGACGGCCTCGGCGGCCGTCCAGCCGTAGACGCGCTCCGCGCCCTCGTTCCAGTAGCGGATCGTATGATCGAGCGCGCGCACAATGATCGCATCCTGCGCCTTGTCGAGCAGGTGGGCCTGCTCGCGTATGCGCTCCTCGTAGCGTTTGCGCTCGGTGATCTCGTAGCGGATGGCGACGTACTGGTAGGGCTTGCCCTCTTCATTGAGGAACGGCACGATGGTCGTGTCCACCCAGTAGATCGAGCCGTCCCTGGCGCGGTTGCGAATCTCGCCGCGCCACACACGGCCGCCGGCAATCGTCGTCCACAGATCGCGGATGAACTCCTTCGGGTGGTAGCCGGAGTTGATGATGCGGTGATCCTGGCCGAGCAACTCCTCGCGCGAGTACTTGGAGATTTCGCAGAACTTGTCGTTGACGTAGGTGATGACGCCGCGCTGATCCGTGATGGCGACGATGGCGGACTGATCGAGCGCGAATTTCAAGTCCGCCAGTTCTTTCAGCGAACGCCTGAGCGCCGCCTCTGTGTCGAAGGCTTGAGGCTGATCGGTCGCGGCGGGCAATACGCTTTCACTCATCGGCTCGCTAGTCTCTGTCAGGATGCCGCCTCGCCCGCCGCCGTCTCCGCGCCTTCGAGTTTCTTCAGGCGGTAGCGAAGCTGGTCGCGCGAGATGCCGAGCAGTTCGGCGGCGCGCGTCTGGTTGCCGCCGCTGCGCTCAATCGCCTGGCGCACGAGCGACGTTTCCACCTCGTCGAGCGCCACGCCGGCCGGCGGCAGCGTGACGAGCGCGCCGGCCGCAGACGCGGCCGAGGAACTCGTGCCCGTCCCCCCGGGCGCGTGCCCGCCCGCCTGCGCGACCAGATCGCGCGGCAGGTACTCCGTCGTGATCAACTCGTCGTCTTCGAGGATCATGGCGCGCTCGACGACGTTGCGCAGTTCGCGCACGTTGCCGGGCCAACCGTAGCGGCGGAACGCCTCGACGACTTCGGGTGCGAGACCACGAATCTGCCGGCGCAGCCGCAGGCGCTCGTTTAGCATCTCCGTGTAGTACTCCGCGAGCAGCAGTATGTCGTCGCCCCGCTCGCGCAGCGGCGGAATATCGATCTGAATGACGGACAGGCGGTAGTACAGATCGAGCCGGAAGCGCCCGGCCTCGCTCTCCGCCTTCAGGTCGCGGTTGCTCGCCGCAATCACCCGCACATCTAACGGGATGTCTTTCAGCCCGCCGACCCGCCGGAACGCGCCCTCTTCAAGTACGCGCAGCAGCTTCGCCTGCAAGCCTAGTTCTAATTCACCGATCTCATCTAAGAAAAGCGTGCCGCCCTCCGCCTGCTCGAACAAGCCCTCCTTGCGCGCCTTCGCGTCGGTGAACGCCCCTTTCTCGTAGCCGAACAGTTCCGACTCGATCAACGTCGCCGGTATCGCCGCGCAGTTGATGGCGATGAAGGGCGCGTCCGACCGGCGTGAGGCGTAGTGAATCGCCTTCGCCACCAAATCCTTGCCCGTCCCGCTCTCGCCTTGCAACAGGACGGACGAGACTTCCGACTCGGCCACCTTGCGCGCGAGCGCGAGCATGCGCTGGACGGCCGGCGACGAGCCGATAATCTGCTCGAAGCTGAACTGCCGCGCCCGCTCGCGCCTGACCTGCCCGACCTCGCGGCGCAGCTCGTGCGCCTCGATGCCGTTGCGGATCGTGACGCGCAGCTCTTCCAGATTGACGGGCTTGCCGATGAAGTCGTAAGCGCCGCCGCGTAGCGCCGCAATCGTGTTCTCGACGACGACGTTGCCCGTCACCATGATGACGACCGCGTCCACCTGCCGCGCCTTGATCTCGCGCAGCGCGTCGAGGCCCGACCCGTCCGGCAAGTCTATGTCGAGCAGCACGGCCGCCGGGCACTCCGCGTCGAACGCCTCTAGCGCCGCCGCGACCGTGCCCGCCTCGGCCGTCCCGTAGCCCCAACTGCGTAGCGCCTCCGTGAACGACCAGCGGATCGCCTGCTCGTCGTCCACGACCAGAATTTTGTCTTTACCGGCTTTCAGAATGACACCCTAAGCGAATAGTAGATGGTAACAAGCTCTGGGCGTAATTATAGTGGAAAGCAGCAACGATGCGAAAATGCGAGCACGCACAGGACGCGCTGCGCGGCTCTCCGTGCTGGTAGCGGGATTATACTGCGCTCGCAGTATAATCAGTAGTTAGCCCGCTGACTTGAACAGACATGCTTGGATTACCTAAAGGCATAGTATGGCTGCTGCCTCACACTGAGCTGTGGCATCAACTGTTTGCCGAAGAAGAGGCGCGCTTGCGAGCGGCCATAGGTGCGCAAGCGGTCGCCATCGAACATGTGGGCAGCACGGCCATTTGCGGACTGTCGGCCAAACCAATCATTGATATTGCCGTTGCCATCCGGGAAGGCGCGGATGCCGAGGAGTGCGTCGTGCCGCTGGAAAGTATCGGTTACGAATATCGCGGCGAGTTTGGGATTCCGGGGCGGCATTACTTCGTTAAAGGTGAGCCGAGAACTCACCATCTACACATGGTCGAATTGAGTAGCGAATTTTGGAGGAGTCATCTGCTGTTTCGTGATTACCTGCGACAGCATCCTAAAATAGTTAGCGAGTACGATAATCTAAAAAAGGAGTTGGCGCAGAAGCACACAGAGAACCGAGAAGCGTACACGGAGGGGAAGGCTGCCTTCATAGAGAGCGTCTTAAAGGCGGCAGGCAAGTAGCGGCGCGGGCTAACAATTCATTCAACCCGACGCCTCAATAGAATGGCTTTCATCATTTCTTCTCGCGGCGTATAGCGAGGCTACCTATCGGCGCGGCTGAATTCTAGCGTTATGCGTTTCGTGGTTATAAACAGCTATGTCTCGTGCAGCATTTCAAGTTTTGGTTATTCCTTTCCACGTTGATACAAACGGAGAGCCTCGGTATTTACTTTTCAAACGTGCTGACCTTGATGTTTGGCAATGGATTGCGGGCGGCGGTGAGGATGACGAAGAACCGGAACAGACCGCCCGCCGCGAGGCGCTTGAGGAAGCCGGTATCCCGCAAGAAGCTTGTTTGATTCAGCTAGATTCGAGGGCCTCAATTCCGGCGATACATTTTGCAGACCATCATCTTTGGCGGGATGACATATATGTCATCCCTGAATTTAGTTTCGGGGTTGAGGTGCAAATCAAAGAAATTTGTCTGTCGGGCGAACATAGCGCGTGCGAGTGGTTGGATTATGAGGCAGCGCGGAGCCGACTTAAATGGGATAGCAACCGGACGGCTTTATGGGAGTTGCACAGTCGTTTATTGGCGCGGCACGCTTAACAACTCATTCAACCTGAGCGCGGATTGATTGGCTTTCACCATCCCTTGTTACGGTTATAGTTGAATACCCTGCGCCGCGGCGTGCAGGCGTGGTTGCAGTTGTTGCTCGAAGAGGCGGGCAGAGGCGGCGAGGAAGTCCTGCGCGGTGACGATGCCGACGAGCGCGCCGGCTTCGACGACGGGCAGACAGCCGACGCGGCGCTCGCGCATGAGGGCGACGGCGGCGAGCGTGGGCGTGTCGGGCGCGACGGTGACGGGGTCGGGCTTCATGATCTGGCGCACGGCGACCGGCTCGCCGTTCTCCGCGCGGCCGCGCGCGAGCAGGCGCAGCAGGTCGCGGTGCGAGACGAGACCGACGAGGCGGCCTGCGTCGTCTTCGACGGGCACGTGGCGGATGTGCCGCCAGTCCATGACGGAGGCGGCCAGGTCAACCAGATCATCGGGCCGGACGGTGAAGAGGTCGGTAGACATGAACTGCCCCACGGTGCGGTAGCTCTGCGCCCAGTCGTCCGTGTCGGCGCTCTCGATCACGGGCCAGCGGTGGACGGGGTCGCCCGTCTGCTGGTGCGCGCGCATCTGGACGGCGAGCGTGCGCAGGTCGCGCGTGCCGCGGCTCTGCATCGCGGCGAGCGAACGCAAGGCCCACTGAGCGCCGGTCTGCCCCGTGCGCACGCGCTCCTCGATTGTGCCGAGGTAGGTATCAATATCCGCGGCGTCAACGCGCGCCTGAAGGAGTCCGGCGCGGGCGAGCGGCAGCAGGTGTTCGAGAATGAGCGCCGCGGCGGGGTAGCTTTTGCCGCCCGTCCAGGTGAGCTGCGCCTGCAAGCCGTGGCGCGCGGCGGCGAAGAAGTTGGCCTTCGCGTCGTCGAACGTCATCAGCCGGTCAATCGCGCCGTACTCGCCGGGAAGCGCCAGCATCAGGCCGATGAAGAAGGCGGCGTTGGCGAACTCGTCGAGCGTGGTCGGCCCCGCCGGGAGCGCGCGGTTCTCGATGCGCAGATGCGCCTTGCCGTCCATGACGCCGTAGCACGGCCGATTCCACCACCAGACCGTGCCGTTGTGCAGCCGCAGGGCCGTGAGCTTCGGCGTCTCGCCGCGTGCGAGCACGGCGAGCGGGTCTTCGTCCGCCTCGGTCGTCATGATGACGCGGAAGCGCGCGATGTCTTCGCGGAAGAGTTCGATGACCGAGCCTTCGAGCCAAGCGTGGCCGAAGCCGACGCGCGTCGGGAAGCCGCGCGCCTGCTGCGCGCCGGAGCGCGCGTCCGCCGAGTGTTGGAAGAGGGCGAGGCGCGTCTCCTGCCACAGCCGCGCGCCCAGCCAGAGCGGCGAGTTGACGGCGGCGGCGAGCACGGGCGCGGTGACGGCCTGCGCCATGTTGTAGAGCGGCACGAACTCTGAGGGGCCGGTTTGTAGGTGCACCTGGAAGCTCGTGTTCGACGAGAGCAGCATGATGTTGTCGGACGAGACCTGCACTTCGTCGAGACCCTTGATGTGGACGGCGAGCGGGCCGCCCCGTAGGCCCATGACCGCCGCGTTCAACTGCTCGTAGCGCGGACTGGGCGTGATGCTTTGGAGCGTGAGATCAGATTTTTGCAGCGTCGGCAGGATGCCCGCGAGCAGCACGTCCGCGTCGTAGGCGCGCGCGCCTGCGCGCACCTTGCCGATCAGCTCGCGGTCTTCCGCCTCCATGCGGCGGAAGCAGTCGCCCGCGAGCGCGAGCGGCGTCAGGTTGGCTTCCAGGTTGAAGCGCGCGATCTCGGTCGTCAGGCGCGGGTCGCCCACGCGCTTTAAGACTTCCATGGCGACGGGCGCGGGGCGCAGGGCGACGTCCACCAGAAACATCTCCTGCTCCGCGCCGATACGCGGGACGCCGCTCTCGATCTTGCCGGCGTCGAGCATCACTTCGAGCGCGCGCAGATCGCTCAGGAGCGCGTGCATGAAGGCGCGCTGCCGGCGGTCGTCTATCTCTCGTTCGACGTGATGTTCGCCCATGACTTTAAGAGCAAGGAAGTTTCTGTTCGACGGGCGCGGCTGCCTACCGCGGCTTGTGCCCCTGGATTGACAACAGCAGGGCGCTGAGCAAACAACAGCAGGGCGCTGAGCAATTCACATACCCGTTACGCCGCGGGCAACCCACTGCGCGCGGGATGCGGATAACAGACTTGAAAACAGGAATACCTCAGCCCCCGCCGAGACTAACCACTTTCCCGACCGCCCTCGCCCGCGCGCGAAAATTTCCCCATGCGGCCGCGGCGGGTGCGAGAGATTACGCAGGGTCATGTGCGGCCGGGCCTGAACATCGCCGGGCCGCTGCGCCATTTCGCGCCGCCGCCGCGTGGTCTGGCGCTTGCACTGCTAGCGCCGCGGCGGGCGTGTACCCGCCGCGAGCCAGATGCCAGCAGGCAAGGAGTGAAAGAGATGAGATACCGAACGCTGCTGCTGTTCGTGTTGATGTTCGCCTCGGCGGTCGGCGCGGCCGTCATCCCGGCCGTGTACGACAACATGTTCCCCGTGCTCCTCTTCATCGCGTTCCCCGTCTTCAGCGCGCTGATGTTCACGTCCATCGTGTTTGACATCATGCACCCGCGTCCGCCGCAACTAATAGCGCGACGCGTGCCGCGGGCCGAGCCGAAGCCGGCCCGCGCCGCCACGACGGTTACGCCGCACCCGCGCGCCGTCTGACGACCGCGCACAGAGGGAGGCACACCATGAAGGAAGCACGCGACCAAGACGGCCTGGCTCGGCGCGAGTTCTGTCAGACGCTCGCACTCGGCTCAGTGGCGTTGCTCGCCGCGCCGTCGCTGGCAAGACAAGAAGTAGTCGCACAGCGCCGCACGCTACACTACCCGGCCCGCCGCATCGAAGGCGCGGAGGGCTTGCTGCCCGGCGGCGCGCTCGCCTTCAACTACCCGACCGACAACGACCCGGCCTTGCTCGTGCGCGCGCAGACCGGCGAGTTCTACGCCTACGGGCAGCGTTGCACGCACCTCGCGTGCTCGGTCAACTTTGATCGCCGGACGAACCGGTTTGAATGCCCCTGCCATCGCGGCGCGTTCGATCTGACGACCGGGCAGGCACTGCAAGGGCCGCCGCGCCGGCCGCTGGCGCAGATCGAGTTGGAAGTGCGCGCGGGCGGCGAGGTCTGGGCCGTGGGCAAGGGCGCGGCTTGACGCACGGCGGCGCGGGGTTAAACGAACTAGCGGGACGAGCGAAATGGCGGCAGAAACTTTTTCGGCGAAACAGCGGGCGACTGATTTTCCTTTCGCGCAGACAAGCGAGCCGGCGAGCCGGCGTGCGACCACGGGCGCGAGCGTCGGCAAGGTGCAACGCGTGCGGCTGCGCCCCGTCGCGCTGCCGGTCGAGCACGGCGGTTGGGGGCTGGCGCTTGAGCCGTTGGCGTTGGGACTGTGCGTCGCGCCGAGCGTGCCCGGCGTCCTGTTGGCCGTGGCGACCGTCACGGCGTTTTTGACGCGCCACCCGCTGAAGATCGTCGCGGCCGACCGGCGACGCGGGCGACGCTTCCCGCGCACGCTCATGGCGGAACGCTTCGCGCTCGGCTACGCGACGCTCGCGCTCCTCTCCTTCACGCTCGCGCTCAAGACCAGCTCGCACGTGTTTCTGTGGCCGTTGCTCCTGGCCGCGCCGTTCGCCGTCGTCCAACTCATCTACGACGCCGCGGGCCGCAGCCGCGAGTTGTTGCCGGAGTTGTCGGGCGCGACGGCGATGGCGGCCGTGGCCACGGCTGTCGCGCTCGCCGCCGGGTGGCAGACAGCGCCCGCGCTCGTGCTCTGGCTGCTGCTGGCGGCGGTGCGCGTTGTCCCCTCGATCCTCTACGTGCGCACGCGCCTGCAAAAAAATCACGGCGCGCGGGCTTCCGTCGTGCCGGCACTCGGCGCGCACCTGTCGGGCTGCGCGCTCGCGGCGGCGCTCGCGTGGGTCGGTCTCGCGCCCGTCCTGGCCTTCGCTGCGGCGCTGCTCCTGTTGGCGCGCGCCGCGTTCATGCTCTCGCCCTTCTGCCCACAGGTCAGTGCCAAGCAGGTCGGCTTCAGCGAAATCGGCTTTGGGCTGGTGACGATCCTTGCGCTCGTCCTCGGCTTTGCGCTGCGGCTGTGAGGGTACGGCAGAAGAGACGGAAAAAACTTAACCACGAACTCACACGAAACAAGGAACACGAAAGTCGTGTTCTGCTTCGTGTCGTTTCGTGTGAGTTCGTGGTTACTGTTTTCTTCCGCGCCCGCCGTTGTTCTGGTAGTGTAGCGGCTATGAAAACAGTCGCCACGACCCCGTTCACGGATCAGCGGCCGGGCACGTCGGGCTTGCGCAAGAAGACGCGCGTCTTCATGCAGCCGAACTACCTGGAGAACTTCGTCCAGTCGGTCTTCAACGCGGTGCGCGCCGAGGGCGCGGCCGACTTCCGCCGCGAGACGCTCGTCCTAGGCGGCGACGGCCGCTACTACAACCGCGAGGCGATCCAGACCATCCTGCGCATGGCCGCCGCGAACGGCTTCGGGCGCGTGCTGGTCGGACGCGGCGGCATACTCTCGACGCCCGCCGTCTCGGCCATCGTCCGTCGCCGCGGCGCACTCGGCGCGCTCGTCCTCTCCGCCAGCCACAACCCCGGCGGCATAGACGAGGACTTCGGCGTCAAGTACAACGTCCGCAACGGCGGCCCCGCGCCCGAAGCCGTCACCGAGCGCATCTACCGGCAGACGCTCGCGCTCACAGAGTACCTGACGCTTGATCACGCAGACATTGACCTCGACGCCGAAGCGACTCTGTGCATTGCCGACACCGAAGTCGTCATCATCGATCCGCTAGCCGACTACACTGCCGTGATGCGGGAGTTGTTCGACTTCGACGCCTTGCGCGCGCTCTTTGCCGGCGGCTTCCGCATGACGTTCGACGCGATGAGCGCCGTCACCGGCCCTTACGCGCGCCACATCCTCGAAGCAGAACTCGGTGCGGCGGCCGGCACGGTTATCAACGGCGAGCCGCTGCCGGACTTCGGCGGCCACCATCCCGACCCGAACCTCGCGCACGCCGCCGAACTCGTCCGCGCGATGGCGGGCGCGGACGCCCCAGACATGGGCGCGGCCTGCGACGGCGACGGCGACCGCAACCTGATCCTCGGCCGCAACTTCTTCGTCACGCCCGGCGACTCGCTTGCCGTCATCGCCGAGCACGCGCGCGCGTGCATCCCCGGTTATGCGGCGGGCCTGGCCGGCGTGGCGCGCTCGATGCCGACGAGCACGGCCGTTGATCGCGTCGCCGCCGCGCTCGGCGTGCGCTGCTACGAGACGCCGACGGGCTGGAAGTTCTTCGGCAACCTGATGGACGCGGGGCTGTGTACGATCTGCGGCGAAGAGAGCTTCGGCACAGGCTCGAACCACGTGCGCGAGAAGGACGGGCTGTGGGCCGTGCTCGCCTGGCTCTCGATCATTGCCGCAACGCGCAAGCCTGTCGCCGAGATCGTCCGCGCACACTGGCGGCGCTTCGGGCGCAGCTACTACCAGCGGCACGACTACGAGGCGCTGGCGGCGGACGCGGCCCAACAGATGATGGCCGACCTGCGCGCGAAACTGCCGTCGCTCGCCGGCAGCGACTTTGCCGGCGGCGTCATAGAACGCGCCGACGACTTCAGCTACACAGACCCGGTGGACGAGAGTGTGAGCGCCGGCCAGGGGATCAGGATTCTGCTCGCGGACGGCTCGCGCGTCGTCTGCCGCCTGTCGGGCACGGGCACGCAGGGCGCGACGCTGCGCATCTACCTCGAACGCTATCGCGCCGACGGCGGCGACGGCGAGCCTGATGAACTCCTCGCCCCGCTCGCCGCCGCGGCGAAAGAGTTGCTACAGTTGCGCGCCTGTTGCGACCGGGAAGAACCAGACGTTATTACTTAGCAACTTGCGCGGACATCAATGTCAGTACCGCCAGCGATAGCGGGCGGGTGAGTGGTTACGTGACTACACCCGCCCGCGACGTGACCGAGCGCGCCTATGCTGGGAGCGCGGGCGCGCGCGCCCGCCGTGAGCGCGTGAGCGCGAACGGAGCGCGCAATACAAGCAAGCTTGAAGATTAATGCATCCGCTTGAGTGTGCTTCAGCACGCTTGGCGGGCGCGCGCGCCCGCGCTCCCGGCAGTAGGTTGGGTGGTAAATCCAACCGCAAGCCGCTCTAGTACTCTAAATATGGGAGGGCCACCGCCTCCGGCTTTCCCACCGCGATTCACTTGCGTTAATCTCCCGCCGTGCCGCAAGCGACCTTGTTACCAGTCTCAGACGCGATCCGCATCGTGCGCGACCAGACGCCGCGCCTTGCGCCGGAGTTGGTCGCGCTCGCGGAGGCGCGCGGGCGCGTGCTGGCAGAGGACGTGGTGGCGGATAGCGATCTGCCGCCGTTCGACCGCGCCTTGATGGACGGCTACGCGGTGCGCGCAGAAGATACGCGGGACGCGCCGGTGCGTCTGCGGCTCGTGGGCGAGGCGGCGGCGGGGCGCGGCTGGCGGGGCGTCGTGCGCGCGGGCGAGGCGGTGCGGATTATGACCGGCGCGCCCGTGCCCGCGGGTGCGGACAGCGTGCAGCAGGTCGAGGTCACGCGCGAGTCGGAGGGCGGCGCGGCGGTCGAGATTGATAAACCGACGCAGCCCGATCAGTTCGTCGCGGCGCGCGCGACTGAGATCAGGCGCGGCGAGACGGTCTTGCGCGCAGGGCAAACAATCAACGCGGCGATGATGGCGGCGCTCGCGTCGTTCGGCTATGCGCGCGTGCGGGTGGGCGCGCGCCCACGCGTGGCGGTGCTGGCGACGGGCACGGAGCTGGTCGCCGTTGATGCGCAGCCCGGCCCCGACCAGATTCGCGACTCGAATACCTACTCGCTGCTCGCTTACGCCGCAGCGGCCGGCGCGACGGTCGAGCGCCTGCCGTTCGCGGGTGACGATCCCGAATTACTAAAGCGATTGATCGCCGAAGCAGCGGCGCGCGCGGACGTGCTCGTGCTGTCGGGCGGCGTCTCGATGGGCGTTTACGATTTCACGAAGGCGGCGCTCGGCGCGCTTGGCGCGGAGATTTTCTTCGAGCGCGTCTCTTTGCGGCCGGGCAAGCCGACCGTGTTCGCGCGGCTGGGGCGCACGCTCGTGTTCGGGCTGCCGGGCAATCCTGTGTCGGTCTCGGTCACGTTCAATCTGTTTGCGCGCACGGCGCTGCGCGCGATGCAGGGCGCGGACGACGCGGCGCTCGCCGAAGAACTGGCCGTGCTCGGCCGTGCCGTGCGCGGCGCGGCCGAGCGGGCGAGCTATCTGCCGGCGCAGTTGCGCACGGATGATAGAGGCCGGCTCATCTGTGCGCCTCTGCGTTGGGGCGGCTCAAGCGACTTCGTCGCCTTCACGGGCGCGGACGCGCTCTTGATCGTGGACGCGGGCGTGCAGACCGTCGAGGCGGGTGCGGTCGTGCGGGTTGTCCGGTTGCCGGGATGACTTGATGGGCAGCGAGGCAAGAGTTTAACCGCAGAGAGCGCGGAGCGGGCCGCCGTAGGGCCGCAAAGATTTCTCTGCGGCCCTACGGCGGCTCGCTTCGCGCCCTTTGCGGTTAAAATTCTCCCCGCACGTCTAATGCGAACCATGAAAAAACTCTCACACATAGACACGCGCGGGCGCGTGGCGATGGTGGACACGAGCACAAAGCCGCAGACGGCGCGGCGCGCGGTCGCGTCGGCGCGCGTCCTTATGGCGCGGGCGACGGTCGCCGCCGTGCGCGCCCACCGCACGCCGAAGGGCGACCCGCTTGAGACCGCGCGCCTCGCCGGCATCATGGCCGCCAAGCGCACCGCCCATCTCATCCCCCTCTGCCACCCGCTCCCGCTCACACACGTCGAAGTGCGCGCCGAGCTGCGCGCCGACGGCGTCTATCTGGAAGCCGAAGCCGCCACGCACGCGCAGACCGGCGTCGAGATGGAAGCCCTGACCGCCGTCTCTGTCGCCGCGCTCACCGTCTACGACATGTGCAAGGCGATTGACAAGGCGATCACCATCACCGACGTGCGCCTCGAAAGCAAGACCGGCGGCAAGTCGGGGAACTATCAAAGGGATGAGGGATGAAGGATGAGGGATGAAAGCAGATAGTCAAGTTGCGCAGTTCCTTTTTCATCCCTCATCCCTTTCTTGGAACATCCCCGCGCCGGGCGGCGTTTATTCTGACGACCGCGCTCCCCGGACTTTTCCATCTTTTGCTTTCGTCGGCTTCGGCGTAGAATGGGCCAGAAGGTTTGAACGGCCGAAGCTTTTAACTCGCGGAGATTCGAGATGAGATACCAGTTGGCTACGGACGCGCGCCCGCAGGCGCGTAAGCTGCTGTTCGCCGCTCTGCTCACCATCGCGCTGTGGTTCATCCCCTACGCCGGTGTCGTCACCTACCCGTTCCGCCTCTTCGTCACCTTCATACACGAAGGCGGGCACGCCATCGCGTCGCTCCTGACGGGGAACGCCGTGCGCAGCCTGACGGTCGCGCCGAACGCTTCCGGCCTGACCGAGACCTACATGACGAACGCGGGGCTGCTGACGCAGGCGATTATTTCGAGCGCGGGCTACGTCGGCGCGATGCTCTTCGGGGCGCTGCTGTTGGTGCTCGTCAGGCGCACGGTCGCGGCGCGCTGGGTGCTCGTCGGCTCGGCCGGGTTTATCGGGCTGCTGACGCTCGTCTACGGCTTCATCGTCCCGCTCGCGCACTTCTCGTTCAGCCCGTTCACGGTTGTGACGGGCGCGCTGCTCGTCGCGGGCCTGCTCGCGGCGGCGCGCTATCTGAGTCCGCGCGCGGCCAACTTCCTCGTCGGCTTCCTCGCCGTGCAGTGCGTGCTGAACGCGCTGTTTGATCTCAAGGACGTGCTGTTCCTGTCGGTCGCGTCGGACGCGCAGACCGACGCGCTCAACATGGCGCGCGCGACGGGCGTGCCCGCCCTCTTCTGGTCGCTCATCTGGATCGGCCTCGCCTTCATCATCCTGTCGGCGGCGCTGCGCTGCTACGCCGTGTGCCGGCAGAAGCCGCGCCAGCCCGATCTGCCATTTGAGGACGCGCCGGTCGTCTAAGGCCACGGACGTGAGCGTAAATTTCGAGAGGTCGCCCGCGGGGGAGGCTGTCACGCCGCCCGCGCCCGGCGACCTCGATCCGTCTCCGGCCGAGACACAAGTTGCCTGCACGCTCGCACAGCTTCCGCTCGGCGCGCGCCTCGTCCTGCGCTGCCGCAAGGACTGGCGCGTGGCCGTCGTCGCGGCGGTCGCGCCCGACGCCGTCACGCTCTCGGTCTCGTCGCCAACGGGGCACACCTACCGCGTGCGGCGGCCCGCCGCCGCCCCGCTCCTCTTCGACGGCCACATCCCCATCCTCTGCGACCGCGCACACGCCGGCTGGCGCGCAGCCCTCGCCCGCTACGATGCGCGCTGGTGAGCCACACGCGCGCGCACACTCATTAACTCTTAATCTTCCAGCAGACCCTTGCCGAACAGCGACTGCCCGGCGAGCGCGGTGTAGCAGCCGTAGGCGGCGAGTGCGACGCAGACGGCAAGGCCGATGATAAAGTCGGTCGCGTACCAGGCGGTGAGTTCCGTCGTCATGGGGAAGAAGACGAAGAGGTGCGCGACGAAGACGGCGGCGATCATCGCCAGCAGACCGTAGCGCGCGAGCACGAAGACGACGAGTAGCGTGCCGAGCGCGATCAACGGACTCATCAACACGTTCACCTGCGTGATGAGCGTGCCGACGAGCGTGAGCAACAGCCAGAGCAGCAGGAGTGCTACCCGCTCGCGGCGCACGACAACGACAAACAGCAGCAACAGGAAGAGGGCGATGAAGCTGAGGAACAGCCCGGCCGTGATCTGGCTCACGAAGCGGCCGATGAAGAGGTGCGCGGCGATTCTCATGCTGCCGGGGTTGAGCGTTAATTCAGGCGGACGGCCGATGAAGCGCGGCCCCCCGAAGGCGAGCATGCTGGCGAGGATGAAGCCCGCACCGCAGAGCGCGCCGACGAGCACGTCGCGCCCGACGAGCGGATCACGCCACGCCCCCGCGAGCAGACGACTCCAGGAGATAATCCACGCGGGCCAGCGCCGCCGGACGTAAGGCTCAAGCGCGACGTAGAGCAGCCACAGGAACAGAGCCGAGAAGACCGCCTGCGAGAGTTCTATGATGAAGAGACTGAACTCATAACCCGTCAGGCCGTTGTGGTGATCGACGGCGAGCCAGACCAACATGCCCGCCGCGAAGTAAAAGAAGGCTACGCGAGTCGCGCCGCGCCGGTCGCCAAGCCCCAGTTGCAAGTGCCGGCGTGCGATGAGCGCGCTGCCGACGAGCGCGGTGATGCAGACCGCGATCAGGATCAAGGTCAGCGCGCGGTCGCGCCCGCTCTCCGGCGGCAACTCCTGGCGCGTCGGCTGATCCCAGGGGTAGATGGTCTCGAAGTAGATCAGGCGGCCGCGGAAGGCGGCCGCCTCGACGTGAATCGGCGTGCCGGGGTGCGCGGGGTCTGCGCCGTCCCAGGCGGCGCGTGTGTCGTAGGCGTGCAGGGGGACGGACGTGGACGCGACCGGCTGGAAGTTCGCCATGTCCAGCCCCGCCTCGCGGAACGGGAGCGACCAGTCGGGCGCGGCTTGCGCGGGCGCGGGCGGCTCGCGCTGCGGCGGGACGCCGACGAACCAGTGCAAACGCCCCGCCATGTCCAGATAGACGCTCGTCATGCCCGACACGTCGAGCGCCGGCCTGTCCACCGCGATCTCTTCAAACGTCTGGAAGTAGCGCGGACTCTGCCGATACCAGAAGCGGTACGCGCCGGGGCCTTCCGTGCGCAGCCGCGCCCAGCGCGCGGGCGTCTGGTCGTGCGCGGCGACGTATTGCAGGTAGTCCTCCTTGAGGATGACGCCGTCGGCCGTGTCGCGCGGCTGCTCCGTGTAGCCGAGTTCTCTGATCACGTCGCGCGCGCGGGCGCGCAGGGCTTCGGGCGGCTCGTCGAGCGGCGTCTGGCGATAGATGGCCGTGTACTTTGTCAGCCAGCAGCAGAGCGCGATGAGACCGACGAACGAAGCGAGCAGCGCGACGGCCGTCGCCGGCTTGAGCACGCCTTCGGTCGGCGCGGCGGCGACCATTTCGGGCGAAGGTGTCTCGCCGGCCGCGAGCGCGGCGGCAAGCGGGTCGCCGCCCGGCAGAGCGGCCGCGACCTGCAAGGCCGAGGCGGGGCGCTTCTCCGGCTCTTTCTCCAGACAACGCTCGATGACGCGCTCGGCGAGCGGGTCTATGTCTTTGACGAGGCTGGAAGGCGAGGTCGGCGGCGTGTCCGTGCGGTGGAGTTTGAGCAACTCGTCGAACGTGCGCGCGTCGTAAGCGCGCCGGCCGGTGAAGACTTCGTAGAGCACGAGGCCGAGCGCGTAGATGTCGCTGCGCGCGGTCACTTCCCTGCCCGTCAACTGCTCCGGGGCCATGTAGGCGGGCGTGCCTTCGACGGCGTTCGTCTCGCGCAACTCTTCCGCGAGGAGCGCGAGGCCGAAGTCCGTCACGCGCACGTTCCCGCGCTCGTCGAGCATGACGTTGCCGGGTTTCAGATCGCGGTGCAGCACGCCCGCCTCGTGCGCGGCGGCGAGACCGGCACAGAGCTGGCGGGCGACCTCGACGGCCTTGTCCGCCGGCAGCCGCCCGATGCGGCGCAAGAGCGACGACAGTTCCTCGCCCTTCACGTACTCCATCGAGATGAAGTGCTGCCCTTCGCTTTCGCCGATGTCGTAAACGCGACAGACGTTGCGGTGTGAAATCTGCCGCGCGACGCGCACCTCGCGGTAGAGCCGCGCGAGCGCCGCGCCGTCCGCCGACAGCGACTCCGGCAGGAACTTCAACGCGACCGGCTGTTCGAGCTTCAGGTCTTCCGCCTGATAGACCTCGCCCATGCCGCCGCGCCCCAACAGGCTGACGATGCGGTAGCGGCCGGCGAGCATCGTGCCCGGCACGAATCGGCCCCGCCCGAGCGAGTCGTGCGACGGCGTGGCGCTCGCCGACTGTCCCCGCGCCTGTTGCCCGTCGCCGCTTTTGGCGCGGGCGGGCGGGGGCGACTCTGCGAGCCGGCGCGTCTCCGCGAAAGAGTCGTCGAGGCCCGCGCCGCACGCGGGGCACGAGTCTTTATCGGGTGGGATTTCGCGCGCGCAGGCTGGGCAGCGGGGCGTCATAGGCGGCGCATTTTATCACCTCAAGGACGGGAGACAACCTCTCTGCGGCCCTACGGCGGCTCGCTTCGCGCCCTTTGCGGTAAAGAGAAAAGCTTTAACCGCAAAGGGCGCAAAGAAAGACCGCAAAGGGCCGCGAAGCGGACTTAATCTTCTGCGTTTCGCCTTCGCGCAAAGTTCGGGTTATCATGGGTGGTTCGCCGGGGCGCAAGATAGTTCACTATGCGCGGCGGCGTCCATTTCAACGCATGAAGCAACAAGCGATCACGGTGCGCGGGGCGCGCGTCAACAACCTCAAGAACGTGGATTTCGACATCCCGATTGAGCGGCTGACGGTCGTGACGGGCGTGAGCGGGTCGGGCAAGTCTTCGCTCGCCTTCGACACGGTCTACGCCGAGGGGCAGCGGCGCTACGTCGAGTCGCTGTCGTCCTACGCGCGGCAGTTCCTCGAACGGATGGACAAGCCGGACGTGGACGAGGTCTTGAACATCCCGCCCGCCATCGCCATCCGGCAGAAGAACTCGACGCGCAACCCGCGCTCGACCGTCGGCACGCAGACCGAAGTTTACGACTACCTGCGCCTCCTGTACGCGCGCGTCGGCACGACCGTCTGCCGCGTCTGCGGGCGCGAGGTGCGCAAGGACTCGCCCGAATCGGCGGCGCAGGAAATCCTGACGACGCTCGCCGAGGGCACGCGCTTCTACGTCCTCTTCCCCGCCGCGGCGGGCTTGCGCGGCGAGGCGAACGGCGCGAACGGCAACGGCGCTACACGGAAAGGCAAGGCGCGGAAGGGCAAGACCGAGCCGGGCGCGCTCGACCGCCAGCAGATCGTCGCGCACGTGATGAGCTTGATGCAGCGCGGCTTCACGCGTCTGTACAGCGCGGGGCAGACGATTGAGTTGCGCTCGCCGGACGACTACACGCGCCCCGACTTCGCGGGCGTCTTCGTGCTCGTTGACCGCCTCGCCGCGCGCGCGGACGTGCGCGGGCGTTTGGTTGACTCGCTCGAAGCATGCTTCATCGAGGGGCACGGCGTCGCGCTCGTCGAGACGGCGGAAGAGAGCATGCGCATCCTGAAATTCTCCGAGCGGTTCGAGTGCAAGTACGACGGCACGGTCTACGCGACGCCGGAGCCGCGCCTGTTCAGCTTCAACAACCCGTTCGGCGCGTGCCCGACCTGCCAGGGCTTCGGCAACACCATCGGACTTGATCTCGACCTCGTCATCCCGAACCCGCAGTTGTCGCTGAACGAGGGCGCGATTGAGCCTTGGACGAAGCCGCAGCACGACTGGGCGCGCACGGAACTGCGCCGCTTCTGCAAACAGGAAGGCATCCCGACGGACGTGCCGTTCGCGGAGTTGACGCGCGCACAGCAGAAGGCGGTCGTCGAAGGCAAAGGACACTGGGCGGGCGTGCGCGGCTTCTTCGCGTGGCTCGAAACGAAAAAATACAAGCTGCACGTCCGCGTCTTCCTCGCCAAGTATCGCGGCTATACGCGCTGCCCCGACTGCGGCGGCGGCCGGCTCAGGCAGGAGGCGCGCGACGTGCGCGTCGGCGGCCGGACGCTGCCGGAGATCTGCGCGCTGCCCGTGCAGGAGGCGGCGCAGTTCTTCGAGCGCCTGGCACTCGACGACGAGCAGACGGCGATTGCGGACAAAGTGCTCTTGGAGATTCGTCGTCGCCTGCGCTTCCTCGTTGATGTCGGTCTCGACTATTTAACGCTCGACCGCCTCGCCTCGACCCTCTCCGGCGGCGAGGCGCAGCGCATCCAACTCGCCACGAACCTCGGCTCGTCCCTGGTCGGCGCGCTTTATGTTTTGGACGAGCCGTCCATCGGGCTGCACCCGCGCGACAGTGAGCGCCTGATCAACCTGCTCCGCAACCTGCGCGACATCGGCAACACCGTCCTCGTCGTCGAGCACGACCCCGACATGATCCGCGCCGCCGATCACATCCTCGACGTAGGCCCGGCGGCCGGCGAACTCGGCGGGCGCATCGTCTTCGAGGGCGACCTGCAAGGCTTGTTGCAGGACTCCGCCACGCTGACGGGCAAATACCTGCGCGGCGAGGCCGAGATCAAAGAGCCGAAGCAGCGGCGCAAACCGCAGGCGAAGAAGCGCCTCGCCATCCGCGGCGCGAGCGAGCACAACCTGAAGGGGATTGACCTGGACATCCCCCTGGAGATGTTCGTCTGCATCACGGGCGTGAGCGGGTCGGGCAAATCAACGCTCGTCCACGACGTGATCTACGCCGGTCTGAAGAAACAGCGCGGCGAATGGCAGGGGCACGTCGGCGCGTTCAAGGAGTTGGCGGGCGGGCAGACGCTCGACGAAGTGCTGCTCGTGGATCAGTCGCCCATCGGGCGCACGCCGCGCTCGAACCCGGTCACTTACATCAAGACCTACGACGCCGTCCGCGAACTCTTCGCCGCCACGCGCGACGCGCAAGGCAAGGGCCTCGACGCCTCCTTCTTCTCCTTCAACGTGCCCGGCGGGCGCTGCGACGTGTGCGAGGGCGACGGCACGGTCACGGTCGAGATGCAGTTTCTGGCCGACGTGGAACTCGTCTGCGAAGAGTGCAAGGGCACGCGCTTCAAGGCGAACGTCCTGGACGTGCGCTACCGCGGCAAGAACATCAACGACGTGCTCAACATGACCGTCCGCGAGGCGCTCACGTTCTTCCGCGACGTGAACAAGATCGCCAACCGCCTGCGCGTCTTAGACGACGTTGGCTTAGGCTATCTCCGCCTCGGCCAATCCGCCACCACGCTCTCCGGCGGCGAGGCACAGCGCATCAAGCTCGCCTCCTACCTGTCAAAGCGCGCGGGCGCGAAGACGCTCTACATCTTCGACGAGCCGACCACGGGTCTGCACTTCGACGACATCAACAAGCTGCTCGCCGCCTTCCGCACCCTCGTCGAAGCCGGCGGCTCGCTCCTCGTCATCGAGCACAACCTCGACGTAATCAAAACCGCCGACCACATCATAGACCTCGGCCCCGAAGGCGGCGACCAGGGCGGCCGCGTCGTCGCCGCGGGTACGCCCGAAGAGATCATGCAAGTCCGCGAGTCGCACACGGGTCGCTTCCTCAAAGCGCACTTGGCGCGCTCGAACGGGCATGGTAAATGATGGAATGGCCGGCGTGGTTGCGGCTTACTCTTTGCCGCGCGACGCTTGCGCGCGCCCACTGGCGGAAAGCTTTGAGGGTGACGGCGTCAAGGTAATCAACCTTCTCGATGCTCATACTCTCCTTGCTTTCAAGGTCTTTATGATGAGGGCGTGCCCGCGGGAATGATCAAGGCATCAGCCGGCTTGCGAACACGTGAACAAACAGCCGTCGGCGAAGCACTCACACTGAAGGCGTGGACTCATCGGTATCGCCACCCTGCCCGCGCCCGTTGCGCCGTTCACTGATGTATTTATCGACAACGTTGATAAAGACGGTGAGCCGCTCGTCGGTCTCGGCGTGCGCCGCGGCCAGCGCGGCAAACCTGCTCTCCGTCTGCTGCCGAAATTCGGCGAACTCTGCCGCCGCTCGCGCCTGTGTCTCCGCCAGCTTGCCTATCACCCCAACTACGCTAACCACCGCATCGGTGAGCCTGCCCTGTGCTTCTTGCAGCTTTTAGGTGTCAACGACAAACTGCGCCTGCTACTCAACAATGAACTCCATCTTCTTCCGCAGTTCTTCGTCGCTCATAACCAAACCTCCGCTGCCGCCATCATATCACCCGCATGCTGCTTTGGCTGAGACGAGGCGGCGTCAGAGCAGGCACGTCACCGGGGCGACACGCAAAAGCTGATAGCTGATCGCTGACGGCTGACAGCTTCTTCGCATTCGCGGGCAGGTCAAAAGGGCAAAGGCTATGTCCGCGCCGCCGCCACGACCCGAAGGCCGACGCGGTCGGCGCGGCTGTCCGGCGTGTACCACTCGCGGGAGGCGGAACGGCAGGTGCTGGCAGGACTGTACCATGACCCGCCGCGCCACATCCGCTTTGTTGAGTCTCCTCCACTAAACCATGCTGAGCCATCAGTCGGCGCGCCGTTGTAGTTCTCGTGGTAATAGTCCTGCACCCATTCCCATACATTCCCGTGCATGTCAAATAAGCCGAAGGCGTTCGGCTTAAAGCTCCCCACCGGCATCGTCTTCTCTCGATATACGCCTTTCGCCGCCGCGCCATACGGGTAGTTGCCATCGAAGTTCGCCTGCGTCGAACTGAGCGCATCGCCGAACGCAAACTCTGTCGTCGTCCCTGCCCGGCACGCATACTCCCACTCGGCTTCCGTCGGCAAGCGGTATTTGTACCCATCGCTCATCGAATTCAAATAATTGATGAACTCCTGCGCATCATTCCACGACACCTGCTCCACCGGGCAGTTGTCGCAACCTTTGAACTTTGACGGGTTGTTGCCCATCACCTTCTGCCACTGCGCTTGTGTGACTTCATACTTGCCCAGGTAAAAGCCTGCACTGATCGTCACCCGATGCACCGGCTTCTCTTGCTTGTCGCCGTTCTCCGCCCCCATCATGAAGCTGCCCGACGGTATCCACACGAGTTGCATGCCGATAGAGTTCGTTATGCTCTGCAGCTGGCTTAGGGCAGGTGAAGGCTTCACGCCCGGTGTTGGAGTCGAAGGCGTCCCCGACAATCGCGTGGATTCTGGCGAGCTTAATCCTTCAAATGAAGGATTCCCGCTCGGTGTTGGTGTCGGCCACTTGATCAGCACACCACCAAGCACGAGGAGCAAGACAGCAGCAGCAGCGAATATCGCCGCCCACCCGGTTCGCATCGGCTGCGCGAAGGGTCGCGCCCACGTCTCGACGTCCGCGGAGTTCATGCCAGAATCGACCGCCGGTTTCACCTCTTCAGGTGTCGCAGGCACACGCTCAGCGGCGCGCTGGCGCTCTTCAGCCTCCTTGCGCCGGCTTTCTTCTTCAGCCGCACTTGCCGCCAATTGTTCCTGCTGGCGGCGCTCCTCTTCTTCCTTTTGGCGTTGCGCCTCTACTTCGCGTTGGCGTTTTTTTTCTGCCTCCTTCTCCTCTCTACGCTGGGCCTCTTGCTGTTTGGCGAAAAACCTGTCGAGCGCGCCGATCAGTTGGTCAACATCACGAGTCCAGCGCAGGTCGCTGAGTTCGATGGCGTTGCGGCGTGACAGCCGCACCAGGTCATCGGGTAAGTCTTCCGGGCCGGGCATGGCGGCGTCTTGCACCAGAACAGGGATGATACGGATGTTGCGGTCGAGCGCCGCGGCAATCTCAAGCCGGACGAAGTCGTTCGGATTATCGAGGCGGCGCGCCATGGCGTCGCCGCTTGTGAGCCAGCGACGGCCAATGACGACGAGCAGTACGGCTGATGCGCCGACCGCGTCCTCGATGACTTGGACGAAGTCCTCGCCCGGCTCGATGTCATCCACGTCCATGAAGAGCCGCCCGTGGCCGAAGTGCTCGCTCAGGCGGTCGAAGAGGCGGCCGGCGTGCCCGGCGCTGTCCTCGCGCCGGTAGCTGATGAAAATCTTCGCCGATGGCTGGGAAAAGGGTTGCGACATGAGGAAATATCTTTGTGCGCGGTGCGCCGATGCTGTATATCACAGGCGCACTGCTTTCGTTAATACTGCTCTGCGCGAAGGGGAGCGACGATGAGGCGTTGGCTGACGACATTCGTGGCGCTGCTGCTGGCGGCTCAATTGGTCGCAGGGCAGCGCGCGCCCGTGGCGGAGGGGTTGGCGGAGCGGGCGCGTGGGGCGCTGGCGCAGATCGAGGGGCGCGTCGAGTTGCGCGGTCTGCGGCAGCCGGTCGAGGTGTTGCGCGACGAGTGGGGCGTGCCGCACATCTATGCGCGCAGTCAGGATGATCTGTTCTTCGCGCAGGGGTTCGTGGCGGCGCAGGACAGGCTGTGGCAGATGGAGTTGTGGCGGCGGGCGGGCGAGGGCAGGTTGGCGGAGGTCGTCGGCCCGGCGGCGGTCGAGCGGGACAGGGTCGCGCGGCTGTTGCGCTATCGCGGCGACATGCGCGCGGAGTGGGCGAGTTACGCGCCGGACGCGCGGCGCATCATCGAGGCGTTCGTGCGCGGCGTGAACGCGTTTATTGAAGCGAGCCGCGACAACCCGCCGATTGAGTTTCAACTGACGGGCATCAAGCCTGAGCCGTGGACGCCGGAGGTCTGCCTGGCGCGCGTCGCGGGTCTCGAAGTGAGCGGGAACGCGGGGCGTGAGGTGACGCGCGCGCAACTCGTCCGCTTAGCCGGCGCGCAGGCCGCCGATAGCTTGTTGCCGACCGACCCCTTCGTGCCGACGGTCGTGCCCGCCGGCCTAGACCTTGCGGGGATTGACAACAGCGTGCTCGGCGGTCTCAACGCGGCGGGCGGGGCGGTCAACTTCCGCGCGCCCAACGGCAGTAACAACTGGGTCGTGGACGGCGCTTTGAGCGCGACGGGGAAGCCCCTGCTCTCGAACGATCCGCACCGGACGCTGGCGCTGCCGAGTCTGCGCTACATGGCGCACCTGGTCGCGCCCGGCTGGGACGTGATTGGCGCGGGCGAGCCGGCGCTGCCCGGCGTCGCCGTCGGGCACAACCGGCGCGTGGGCTTCGGCTTCACCATCGTCAACGTCGATCAGCAAGACCTCTACGTCGAAGAGACGAACCCCGCGGACGCCACACAGGTGCTCTACCGCGGGCGCTGGGAGCCGATGCGCGTCGAGCGCGAGCGCATCGGAGTCAAAGGCGAGGCGTCGCCGCGCGTGGTCGAACTGCACTTCACGCGCCACGGCCCCGTGCTCTATGAGGACACGCAACGCCGTCGCGCCTACGCCCTGCGCTCGGTGATGAGCGAGCCGGGCACGGCCGCTTATTTGGCGGCGCTCGCGGTTGATCGCGCGACCGACTGGCGCACGTTCCGCGCGGCGCTCGCGCGCTGGCGTGCGCCGTCGGAGAATTTCGTCTACGCGGACACGGCCGGCAACATAGGCTGGCAGGCGACGGGGCTGACGCCTCTGCGCGACGGGCGCGACTGGCACGGCTTGCTGCCCGTGCCCGGCGGCGCGGGCGAATACGAGTGGCGCGGCTTCCTCTCGCCCTACGAGTTGCCGCACACGTTCAACCCGGCGCAGCACTTCGTCGCGACGGCGAACCACAACATCCTGCCGGCGGGCTACCGGCACGAGTTGGGCTACGAGTTTTCTCCCCCGACTCGCTTCCGGCGCATTGACGAAGTCCTGCGCGCGCGGCGCGGCTGGACACTCGCCGACTTCGCGCGCTTGCAGCACGACACGGCGTCGCTCCCCGCGCGCGAGCTTGTGCCGCTCCTGCGTGGATTGCGAGCGGACGACGCGGAGTTGCGCGCGGCGGTCGATCTCCTGCTCGGCTGGGACATGAATGTGGACGCGGACTCGCCCGCCGCCGCGCTCTACGAGGTGTGGCTGACGAAGCTGACGCCCGCGCTCTTCAAGCCGCGCCTCAAGCCCGAAGTCTGGTCGTTCATGGCCGGTCGCCTCGCGCTCTCGACCGTCATCGCCAGCCTGAAGAACCCGACCGGCGCGGACTTCGGGGCGGACGAGCGCGACGAAGTGTTGCGGCAGAGCCTCGCCGCGGCCGTCGGCGATCTGCGCACACGCTTCGGCGCGGACATGCGCCGCTGGCGCTGGGGCGATCTGCACCGGACGGACTTCCGTCACGCGCTCTCGAACGACGAAGCGCGCCGCGCCGTCTTCGACCCCGCTCCCGTCCCGCGCGGCGGCGACGCCAACACCGTTATGGCCACCAGCGGCGCAAACTTCCGCCAGACGCACGGCGCGTCCTTCCGCGAGCTACTCGACCTCGGCGACTGGGACAACTCGCTCGCCATCAACGTGCCCGGCCAATCGGGTCAGCCGGAGAGTCCGCACTACACAGACTTGCTGCCGCTCTGGGCCGCGGGGCGCTACTTCCCGCTCGTCTACACGCGCGCCGCCGTCGAGCGCCACACGCGCCACCGGCTGCTGCTCGCACCTAAACGCGGCTGAAGCAAACCTAGCAAGCGGAAACGACTAAGTCAGCTAACTCCCGTAGCCCACAGGCAACTACGTAACAACAGCGCGGGCCGACGTTGAGACGTAAGCTCAACGTCGGCCCGCGCTGTTAGTTTCTAGCAGACTCACGTGTCTCCAGGCGCAATTAGGATGGTGCGTATGTTGCCAACCGGGCCGCTCAGTTGAATCCGTCGCTGACAGTTGTCTCCCTGACGGCCGCCGCCATTGACAGATCAAGCCCCGCAACCGGCTGATAAACCACGAGCCAATGAGTGCCATTCAAGGCCGTAAAAAAGGCCTCACCCTTCTCGCCCGCCGTCATCGCATGCGCGATCTCAGTGAAACCCGGCAGCGCGTTCTCCGCTCGCTGATACTTGAGCGCGTGATTGGTGTGATAAATGATCTGTCCTGTTCGATCCAGTACGACGAAGAAGTGCGGCGGGGCTGCATCTGCGCGCCTGCCCGCGGACGTGTCATCCGGGCGCGCTATATCTGTCTCGATGCGCTCAATGAGTTGGTGGAGCTTCAAGTCTGCGACGAGCGCGCCCACGGGTATGGCCGTGTGGCTCGTGGGAGGCGAGATGGGGACGGTGTAACGCAATAGTGTACCATTGATACCCAATATCATACTGTTGCGCAAAGGCTGTTGCTCGGTGGCGGCCCACACGCGCTCGTCCAAGGTGACGTGCGCGGGCAGGTCATCGCCCAACTTGTTTGTCGCGCCATCCTGGCTGCCGAGCGGGGACTCAGCACTAAATATGGGCCGGCTCTCGGTATTGACGAGCATGAGTGCGGCCCAGTCGCTCGTGCGACTGTTGACCTGATCGTTGAGCAATGCCCGTGTATCGGCGAATGCTTCGCGGTCTGCGTCAGGGGGCGCGGCGTTAGCCCGCAGTTGGCTTAGGTAGCGGCGCAGCGGCGGCGCGTGTGCCAATGCGCTCAGCGTCGCTTCACGGTCAGCGAGCACGTCACTCAACTCCCTTGTCGCGCGTGCTGTTCGGTAGGTAACATCTGCGCGCAGCAACCGCACGGTTATACCGCGGAAATACATACTCAACAGCACTAATATGAGCATCGTCGTAGTGACGCCTATTATCGTTGCGAGCTTGAATAGTTTTGTTTGCGCGCGCCATTTGCTCTTTTCGGTCTTTCGTCTCTGTCGTTCTGCTTCTTCCGCCGCTCGCTGCTGGCGCTCTTTTTCCTGCGCTTCCCTGTCTCGCGCTTCTCGCCGCTCGGCCAGTATTTTTTCTAGCGCTCTAATCAATTGATCAACGTCGCGGTGCCAGCGCAGATCACTAAGATCATGAGCGTTGCGGCGGGATAGATTCGACAGAGCGGCCGGCAGATTTTGCTCGCTCGGCATGCCTGCACCTTGGACTAGCACCGGAATGACATGGATGTTCCGATTCAGCGCAGTAGCAATTTCCAAGCGGACGAAATCATGCGGATTGTCCAGCCGTTGCGCGTGGTCTTCCCCGCCGGAGAGCCAACGCCGGCCAATGACCGCAAGCAGAATCTCGCACGATCCGACCGCCTTCTCGATTACTTGCACGAAGTCCTCACCCAGCTTTATGTAATCTATGTCCATAAAGATCTGGTCTTCGCCGAAGTGGGCGCTAAGACGGTCGAACAGGCGGCCGGCGTGCCCGGCGCTGTCGTCGCGGCGGTAGCTGATGAAGATGCCGGAGAATTGGTTGGCGGCTTGGGGCATACTTCGCTGTGTTTGCTAAACTACTGCGCGTTCGCCGCGTATGTGAGAACCGGACATTAAAAGCTGCCCGGCTATATTAGCCGAGTCCCGGCGGCACACGCTAGAGTGTCAACCACCCGGCGAGATGCCCAGCAGACACTTGAGTTACGGCAGGCGCACGCAACTCGAAAGTAGCGCGCGACAGCATTCTTACTATGTCTATTGAGCGGGAGCGATAAAGTTTATGAGCCTGAAGGAACGCATCGTGAACGATCTGACGGCGGCAATGAAAGCCAAAGAGGCGGCGCGGCTCTCGACGCTGCGGATGGTGAAGGCGGCGCTGATGAACCGCGAGATCGAGAAGGGCGGGCCGCTGACAGACGAGGAGTTGACGAAGCTGTTGCAGTCGCTCGTCAAGCAGCGGCGCGACTCGGTCGAGCAGTACGAGCGGGGCGGGCGCGCGGACTTGGTGGCGAAGGAGCGCGCCGAGATCGGCGTCATCGAGGAATACCTGCCGCAGGCGGCGACGCGTGAGGAGATCGAGCAAGCCGTGGCGGCGGCCATCGCGGAGACGGGCGCGAGTTCGCTGAAGGAGATGGGCGCGGTGATGAAGGCGGCGCAAGGTAAGCTCGCCGGGCGCTCGGCGGACGGGCGGACGGTGAGCGAGGTGGTGAAGGCGCGGCTGGGGGCGGCGTAAGGGCCGGGCCGTGGGCGGGGGATTTCAGCGCCCCCGCCCCGTTTTGCCCTTTGCCGCGCGTTGCCGTATAATCCGTCTCTTGTTCGGAGCGCGGCGGTTTCGTCTGTGGGTTCGCGCCCACTTTTTCTTTTGCGCGGGAGACGGTTTTTGAGCAACGGGGGGTTTGCAAGAGCGCGATGGAAACGACTGAGATTGAACAGCGCATCCGGGAGATCGCCGAGCGCGTCGTCGTCGAGCACGGGCTGGAATTCGTCCACGCCGAAGTGGGCGTGCTGGGGCGCAGCGCGGCGGTGCGCATCTTCATTGACAAGCCGGGCGGGGTGACGCACGAGGACTGCTCGACCGTCAGCCACCACGTCGGCACTGTGCTCGACGTGGAGGACTTCATTCATTCGACTTATAACCTGGAAGTCTCCTCGCCGGGTCTGGAGCGCGGGCTGTATAAGCCGGAAGATTACGCGCGCTTCGCCGGCCGGCCCGCCAAGCTGAAGGCGCGGCAGCCCGTCAACGGGCAGCGCAACTTCCGCGGGCGCATCGCCGGCATCGAGGGCGACGAAGTGCTCTTTGACGACAACACGAACGGGCGCGTCCGCATGCCCTTCGCGCAGATCGCCAAGGCGAACCTTGAGGTGGACATCGAGGAGGAGTTCCGCCTCGCCGCCGAGCGCGAGCAGCAGGCTAAAGCGCACGGCACTACAACTGAATAGAGAGTGCGGTCAGGGGTCGCAGAACAGGAGCAAGCGCACGGCCGGTTGCCACCGAACTGCCGACTACTGAGCGCGGACGGGCAGACAAGTTATGAGCACATCCATCGGGCAGAGCATTGACGCGCTGTGTAAAGAGCACGGCATTGACCGCGATCTGGTGATCGAGGCGATGAAGGAGGCCGTGCGCGCCGCCGCGCGTAAGCAGTTCAAGTCGGGCGAGGAGATCGCCGTCGAGTGGAGTTCGGACGCCGGCATCGAGTTGTTCGCCTCGAAGGTTATCGTCGAGGAGGTGACGAATCCGGGGCGCGAGATGTCGCTCGCGGAGGCGCAGGAGCTGGCGGGCGACGAGGTCGAGTTGGGCGACGAGCTGCAAATCCCGCTGCCGATGGAGGAGATGGGGCGCATCGCGGCGCAGACCGCGAAGCAAATCTTGTTTCAGAAGGTGCGCGACGCCGTGCGCGCCAACATCTACGAGCAGTACATAGACAAGGTCGGCGATCTGATCAACGGCTACGTCAAGCGGTTCGAGCGCGGCGACATCATCGTTGACCTGGGCAACGTCGAGTCCATCCTGCCGCGCTCGCAGCAGTCGCGCGGCGAGCAGTGGAATCAGGGCGAGCGCATCCGCGTCGTGATCGAGGACGTGCTCAAGGAGTCGAAGGGGCCGCAGATCGTCGTCTCGCGCTCGTCGCCGGAGATGATCAAGCGGCTGTTCGAGATGGAAGTGCCGGAGATTTACGACGAGACGGTCGTCATCAAGTCGGCCGTGCGCGAGCCGGGCGAGCGCGCCAAGATCGCGGTCGCCTCGAACGAGCGCGACGTTGATCCTGTGGGCGCGTGCGTCGGCATGAAGGGCTCGCGTGTGCAGGCGATCATCAGGGAACTGCGCGGCGAGAAGATCGACATCATCGAGTGGTCGGACGAGCCGTCGGTGTTTGCCGCGAACGCCCTGTCGCCCGCGAAGGTCAATCAGGTGCGCATCACGGACATCGAGAAGCGGCAGATGGAAGTGATCGTGAACGAGGATCAGCTCTCGCTCGCTATCGGCAAGCGCGGGCAGAACGTGCGGCTGGCGACGAAGCTGGTGGGCTGGAACATAGACATCCGCAGCGAGGAAGAGTTGAAGAAGGAGGTCGCGGAGCAGATGGGCGCGCTCATCGCTTCGGGCGCGGCCGTGCCGCTCTCGGCGCTCGAAGGCGTGACCGCCGCGACGACCGCCGCGCTCGCCGAACACGGCATCGAAGACATAGACGCGCTGGCCGCCACCTCGCTCGACGATCTGGTTGACTTCCTCGACATCTCGCTCGACGAGGCACAGGCGATGATTGACTCGGCGCAGGCCGTCGTCGCCGCCCGCGAGCGGAGCAAGGCGGCGGAGGGTCAGGCGGAAGGCGCGGAGGAAGCGGCCGCCGATGAAACCCCCGCCGAAGAGATGGACGCTGCCGCAGAGGCGCAGCCGGAAGCCGTGCCCGTTGAGGCCGCGACCGACGAAGCACCGGCCGCCGCGGCCGGCGAGCAGACGGAGGGCGAGACCGTGACGGGTGAGACGGAGGATGAAGCGGCGCGCGCCGCCGCGGAGGCCGGCGCGGTCACACAGCACGCCGCGTCGGTCGAGTTCGATCCGGCGAGCGACGCGGGCGAGGTCGAGCCGTCCGAAGAGATGATCGCGCGCGGCTACGACGAAGCCGTCCTGTCGCGCGCGCCTTATCAGGCTGAGCCTGTCATCCGCGCCGAAGGGTCGGCCGACCCGGTCGCGCTCTCCGAAGCCGATCCGATGTCGGCGGACGAGTTGACCTTGCAGGGTGCGGGGCGCGATCTGCGGCCCGACACGATCACGCCGGGGCCGGAGATCACTTCGACCGGCGCGGCCCTCATCGCCGACGAAGAGGCGGCGGACGAGGGCGAGCCGCCCGTCGAAGAGGACGCGCCGTTTGCGCCGCTGACGGCGGCGAGCGAAGCGTCCGCGCCCGAAGTACAAGTTTCGTCCGCACCCGCGCCCGAATACCGGGTCGAGGCAAACGACGAACGTGACGCTGCGGAGCACGAGAAGCAAGATGCTTCCGACAGCGCACAATGACCGCCGCGGGCGCGTCGCAGCGGGCGGCGCGACCTGCGTTTCTGCTCGCCTCTCCGAGCCTTTGCCGGTTCGCAGTCAGCGTCCGACGTGACGCGGCGGCGACCGCGCCGGCAAAGGTGACTGAAAGTGCGAGTTATCTGTCACCTTTGCAGCGCGCGACGCCGTTGCCGTTTAGCCCAAGCGTCGTCGGAAGGTATTGCATGACTGTCGGGAACAAGGTTCGCATTTACGACCTGGCCAAAGAACTCAAGCTCGAAACGAAGCGCCTGATCGAGGAGGTGCGGCGTGAAGGCTTCGACGTGAGCGTCCCTTCGAACACCGTGCCGAAGGAGCTGGCGGAGAAGATTCGCAACCGCTACTTCCCCAAGAAGGAAGCCGCGCCGCCGCGCACGATCCGCGTCGTCAAGAAAGCGCCCAAGCCCGCGGAAGAGGCCGGCGGCGAAGACGTACACGTCTCTGTACCGCCCGCCGCTGCTGCTGTTGCCGCCGAAGACAACGGCGCGGCCGCGGTCGCCGCCGAGGAGCAGGCGGACGAAGCGGGCGGCGCGAAGTCCGGCACGGTGCGGCTCGTCAAGAAGCCGCTCGCGCCGGCCGCGCGCGCCGAGCACCCCGCGAATCTGACAGGCGCACGCCCCGCGCCATCGCTCGCCGAACTGTCCTACCCGACGCCGCAAATCTCCGAGCCGGCGGACGCCGCGCCCGGCCCCGTCGAGGCTGCGCCTGCCGCCGAGCCGCTCGTCGAGCGCACGGGCGAAGCGCCGCTTGTGCCGATCCCGCCGGGCACGCCCGACGTGCTGCCGAAACCGGAAGTCCCCGCGAAACAGATCAGGGTGCTACGCCCCACGGCCGCCGCGCTCGACGCGGGCGTGCGGCCCGGCGAGCGCGCGCCCGCGCCGAAGCCCGCGCCCACGCCGCGCGAGCGCGACCGTCGTTCGGGCGGCGGCGAGCGCGAACGCGAACGCGGCGGGCGCGGTCGTGGCGGCGGCGGGCGCGAGCAGGTCGCCTTCGCCGGCACGCCCGGCGAGAGCGCGACGCCGCAGACGCTCTATACGCCGCCCGCCGACGCGCGCCGCCCGCGCGGCGGACGCTCACGGCGCGGCGGCGCTGCGCCCGTCAGCGGCCGCGAAGGCTTTCGCGGCAAGGGCGGGCGCTTCGACCGCGACTACATCGCGCCGCCGAAGGCGCTCTCGCTCGAACAGCGCATCGCCGGCTCAATCGGCGGCGGCGCTGGTTTGGGCGCGGGCGGCGAGTTGAAGCCCGTCCGCCTCGTCGAAGGCTCGACCGTCAAGGAGTTCGCCGAGAAGCTGGGCGTCAAGCCCAAAGACATCGTCGCGCTGCTCCTGCAACGCGGCGTCTTCGCCACGATCAACCAGGCGCTCAACGACGACGTGGCGGCCGACCTGGGCCGGCGCTTCGGCTACGACGTGACCTTCGTGCCCTTCGAGGAGATGCAGATCGAAGAGGAGTTCGAGGAACTGATCGAGACGGGCGCGGACGACGTGGAGTTGACACGCGCGCCGGTCGTCACCGTCATGGGGCACGTCGATCACGGCAAGACGAGTTTGCTCGACGCCATCCGCGCGACCGAGGTGGCGGCGGGCGAGGCGGGCGGCATCACGCAGCACATCGGCGCGTACAGCGTGCAAGTGCCCAACCCCGACGACCCCGAAGAGATGCGCCGCGTCGTCTTCCTCGACACGCCCGGTCACGAGGCGTTCACGCTGATGCGCGCGCGCGGCGCGAAGGCGACCGACATCGTCGTGCTCGTCGTCGCGGCCGACGACGGCGTGATGCCGCAGACGATTGAGGCCATCGAGCACGCGCGCGCCGCGCACGTGCCCATCGTCGTCGCCATCAACAAGATTGACAAGCCGGACGCGAACCCTGACCGCGTCAAGCAGGAGTTGGCGAACCAGGGCTTGCAGCCCGTCGAGTGGGGCGGCGAGACTGAGATGGTGCCCGTCTCCGCCAAGCGGCGCGAGAATTTGGACACGCTCCTGGAAACCGTCCTGCTCACCGCCGACATCCTCAACCTGAAGGCCAGCCCGACGCGCCGCGCCGCGGGCGTCGTGCTCGAAGCCAAACTTGATCGCGGGCGCGGCGCGGTCGCCACCGTCCTCGTGCAGCAGGGCACGCTCCATGTCCACGACCCGTTCATCGCCGGGCAGGTCTACGGCAAGGTGCGCGCGATGTTCAACGACCGCGGCGAACCCGTGACCGAGGCGGGGCCGGCGACGCCGGTCGAAGTCCTCGGTCTGCAAAGCGTGCCGGCGGCGGGCGACATGTTCCAGGTCGTCGCGGACGTAGCGCGCGCGCAGGGCATCTCCGAGCACCGGCAGCAACTCGCCCGCCAGAGCGCGCTCCTGCAATCCACCAAGCGCGGCATCGAGGCGCTGGGGCAGAAGGAGATCAAGGAACTGCTCGTGCTCGTGAAGGCCGACGTGCAGGGTTCGGTCGAGGTCTTAAAGAGCACGCTTCAGAAACTCTCGACCGAGCAGGTCAAGGTCAAGGTCATCCGCTCCGGCGTCGGCGCGATCACGGAGTCCGACGTGCTGCTCGCCTCGGCGACGCAGGCCGGCGCGTCGAACACGGCCGTCGTCATCATCGGCTTCAACGTGCGCCCCGAAGTGCGCGCCGCCGAGTTGGCGAAGCTCGAACACGTGGACATACGCCTCCACTCGATCATCTACAAGGTTGAGGAAGAGATTAAGGCCGCGATGATCGGCATGCTCGACAAGATCGAGACCGAGCGCATCCTCGGCAAGGCGGACGTGCGTGCCACCTTCAAGGTGCCGCGCGCCGGCACGGTCGCCGGCTGCATGGTCGTGGACGGCTCGATCCGCCGCAACGCCCGCGCGCGCCTGATCCGCGACGGCGTAGTTGCCTGGGAGGGCGCTATCGCCTCCCTGCGCCGCGTCAAGGACGACGTGTCGGAAGTCCGCGAGGGCTTCGAGTGCGGCATCGCCCTCGAAGGCTTCAACGACATAAAGGTCGGCGACCAGATCGAGGCCTACGTCGTCGAGCAGGTGGCGGCGACGGAGTTGTAAAAGCAGTGACGAGTGACAAGATAAAACCTGTCTTCGCTCGTCACTTGTCACTCGTCACTCGTCACTGTTTTTAACCATGCGACGGCCCGAGAAAGTTGCGGAGTTGGTGCGCGAGGAGATCGCGCAGATCGTGGGGTATGAACTAGAAGACCCGCGCATCGGCGTGGTCACGGTGACGGAAGTCCGCATGTCGGAGAACCTGCGCGAGGCGCGCGTCTACGTGACCGTCGCGGGCACTGACAAGGAGGCGGCCGCCGCCATGCGCGCGCTCGAACACGCCGCCCCTTATGTGCGCCGGCAGGTGGCCATGGAACTCAACCTGAAGCGCGCCCCCGAGATTCATTTCGTGCGCGACACGGTCGAGGAAAAGGCCACGCGCGTGGACGCCCTGCTCACCGAACTCGAACGCGAGCACGCGCCCGCGCCGGAATCAGCGGAGAGAGGAGAAGCAAGGGATGAGGGATGAGGGATGAGGGATGAAGAAGAAAAGACCGTTCTGAAGTCTTTCCTTCATCCCTCATCCCTCATCCCTCATCCCTCATCCATTATGCTCAGTCAAGTCGTCGAGTTGATCGAGGCGAAGCGACACTTCGCCATCACTTCGCACATTCGCCCGGATGGCGACGGGCTGGGGTCGAGCCTGGGGCTGTACTGGCTGCTGCGCGCGCTGGGCAAAGACCCGGAAGTGATCATGCACGACCCCGTGCCGCACGCCTACCTGAAGCTGCCCGGCGCTGAAGCCGTGCGCGTCACGCCCGCCGTGGACACACCCTACGACGCGGTCTTCGTCATCGAGTGCTCGGACATCACGCGCCCCGGACTCGCCGACCTCGACAAGCAACTCGTCGTCAACATAGACCACCACGCCACGACTTCGCTCTTCGGCCAGATCAACTGGATTGACTCGACCGCTTCGGCCGTCGGTGAGATGATCTACAACCTGTGCAAGGCCATCGGCGTGCGGCCGACGCGCGAGTTGGCCGAGTGCGTCTACACGGCGCTTATCACGGACACTGGCTCGTTCCACTACTCGAACACGACCGAGCGCACCTTCAAGGTGGCGTCGGAGTTGGTGCGCGCGGGCGTCAAGCCGGCGAAGATCGCGCAGGCCGTCTATAGCAATTACCCGTGGAGCAAGCTCGACCTGATGAAGGAGGTGCTGGCGACCGTGCGCCACGATCCGTCGGGGCGCGTGGCGTGGCTCAGGCAGACGGCCGAGATGCAGGCGCACGCGGGCGCGTCGGACGAGGACGCCGACGGGTTCGTCAACTTCCCGATGAGCGTCGGCGATGTCGAGGCGGTCGCGTTCCTGAAGGAGATCGAGCCGGGCGTCTATCGCACGTCCTTGCGCTCGAAGGGCGACGTGAACGTGGCGCGCATCGCCGAGCAGTTCGGCGGCGGCGGCCACCGCAACGCCGCCGGCTGCACGCTCACCGGCGCGTGGGACGACGCCGAGCGCCTGATCGTCAGCCTGCTGCTCGCGGCGGTCGAGCGCGCGCACCCGGACATCAGTGTGCCGCCCGACAACGGCCGCGGGCCGCGCGCAGAGCGCGACGTTATCAACGCCGCTTGAACCACCGGCAGGCGGAAAGATTGAACCACGAAAGCACACGAAACAACACGAAGCAGACCCGACGACATTCTTCGTGTTGTTTCGTGTGCTTTCGTGGTTAAACTTTGCCCGGCGTCTCGGCCCTTGAGACGGGCGCGCGCTACTTTGATCTTTTAGGTTCTTGGTTCATACTGCCGCACGCACATGACCTGGTTTCGGAAAAAGGAGCAGAAGATCGAACCCGTCCCGGCGGACGAGCGCGTCGTCAAGACCGAGGGCATCTTCGTCAAGTGCATCGAGTGCGACGCGGCGCTCTACCGGCGCGAGTTGGAAGAGTCGCTGCAAGTCTGCCCGCACTGCAACCACCACTTCCGCATCGGCGCGCGCGAACGCCTCACCATCATCTACGACGACGCCGAATATGAAGAACTGGACGCGGACGTTATCTCCGGCGACCCGCTTGAGTTCACCGACACGAAGCCCTACAAGCAGCGGCTCGAACAGGCGCGGCGCGCGACCGGCTTGCCCGAAGCGGTCATCACGGCGCGCGGCAAGATCGGCGGTCATATCGCCTTCGTCGGCGCGATGGACTTCAGTTTCTTAGGCGGCTCGATGGGTTCGGCCGTCGGCGAGAAGATCACGCGCATCATCGAGCGCGCCGTCGAAGCGCGCGGCGCGGTCGTGACGGTCTCCGCCTCGGGCGGCGCGCGCATGCAGGAGGGCACGCTAAGCTTAATGCAGATGGCGAAAATCTCCGCCGCGCTCGCGCGCCTCGACGACGCGCGGCTGCCCTTCATCTCCGTCCTGACCGACCCGACCACGGGCGGCGTCACCGCCAGCTTCGCCATGCTCGGCGACGTGATCCTGGCCGAGCCGAAGGCGCTCATCGGCTTCGCCGGCCCGCGCGTCATCGAACAAACCATCCGGCAAAAACTGCCGAAGGGTTTCCAGAGCGCCGAGTTCCTGCTAGAGCACGGCATGATCGACGCCGTCGTGGATCGCCGCGAGCTGCGCGCCACGCTCGTCAAGCTGCTCGACTTCATGCTCAACCCCGAGTTGCAAGTGCCCGCGCCGCAGTTCAACCCAAGCAGCAACGGCCGCGACCCCAACGCCAGGCCGCAAGAGATCGCGGCGGCCGAGCCTCAGCCCCAGCGGCCGACAGCACAGAGTAAAAGTTAAACCACAAAGACACGAAGACACGAAGGGCATCTTTGTGTCTTCGTGTCTTTGTGGTTAATCTCTGGCCCGTGCGGTTCGACGAAGCGGTCAGTTACCTGCTGAGCCTGGGGCACGAGACGCTGGCGATGAAACTCGGTCTCGCCAACGTCACGCGCCTGCTCGCCGCGCTCGACGACCCGCAACGCGCTTACCCGGCCGTGCAGATCGCCGGCACGAACGGCAAAGGCTCGACCGCCGCCATGCTCGCCGCCGCGGCCCGCGCCGCCGGGCTGCGCACGGGTCTCTACACCTCGCCGCACCTCGTCTCGATCACCGAACGCATCAACCTCAACGGCGCAGACATCGCGCCCGCCGAATTCGCCCGTCACGCCACGCAAGTCCGCGCCGCGGCCGAAGCGTTGCACGACGAGACGGGCGCGCGCCCGACCTTCTTCGAGCAGGTGACGGCGGTCGCGCTCCTTGCCTTCCGCGCGGCCGGCGTCGAACTCGCGATCCTCGAAACCGGCCTCGGCGGCCGGTTAGACGCGACCACGGCCGCGCGCGCACGCGTCGTCGCCGTCACGCCCGTCGCGCTCGATCACCAGGCTTACCTGGGCAACACGCTCGCCGAGATCGCGGCCGAGAAGGCCGCGATCATACGCCCCGACACGAGCGTCGTCGTCGCGCCGCAGCCGGACGAGGCGCGCGCCGTCATCACCGCGCGCTGCCGCGAGTGCGGCGTCACGCCCGTCTGGGCGACGGAGCGCGTGCGCGTGCTCGACGCGACGGCGGACGGCCGCCTGCGCGCCGTCTTCGAGACCGCCGAGGACGTTTATGAAGTCAACCCGCTCGCCCTGCGCGGCCGCCACCAACTGACGAACGCCGCCACCGCCGTCGCGCTCGCCGAGACCTTGCGCGCGCGCGGCTTCCCCGTCACGCGCGCCGCCATCATCGAAGGACTAGAAACGGCCGCGCATCCGGGCCGGCTTGAGTTGCGACCGGGCACGCCGCCGCTCCTCTTCGACGGCGCGCACAACCCGGCCGGCGCGGCCGCCCTGCGCGCCTACCTCGACGAGTTCGTCCGCGCGCCGCTCACGCTCGTCTTCGGCGCGATGGCCGACAAGGAACTCGCCGAGCTTGCCGCCGCCCTCTTCCCCGCCGCGCGCCGCCTCGTCCTGACGCGGCCGACAAACCCGCGCGCCGCCCCGCCCGACGCGCTGGCCCAACTCGCGCAACAACACGCGCGCCCCGCCACCGTCGAACTCGCCGCGCCGCCCGCCGCGGCTCTCGCCCGCGCCTATGAACTGACGCCGCCCGACGGTCTCATCTGCGTCACCGGCTCGCTCTACCTGATCGGCGAGGTGCAAGCGTTGCTGCCTGGCCTGGCGTCGCGCCTTTAGAACGGCATGCAGTCGGATTTACCACCCAACGCCCCGCTGGGAGCGCGGGCGCGCGCGCCCGCCAAGCGTGCGCGCGCACGCTCACAGGCTTCGCTCTCTTTCAATCTAGAACTTCAGCGCGGCCGTTTATTCGCGCTGGCGCGCTCAAGGCGGGCGAGACGCCCGCGCTCCCGGCATCAGGGCGCTCGGTCACGTCGTCCGTTAATCGCTCCAGCCGGGCCTGAAGCGTCGCCTAAACGCGGAACGCCAAACCTGTCTTTGCCTTTTGCGCGGCGATTGATTAAAAGTTCTCGCATGGACACATCGGACAAGGAAGCGCCGGAGGTGCTGGCGAGCGAGGACGTGTTTCGCGGGCGTGTCTTCACGGTCTCGGTGGACACGGTGCGCGAGGCCGGGCAGACGCACCAGCGCGACGTGGTGCGCCATCCGGGCAGCGCCGCCATCGTGCCGCTCTTTGATGACGGAACGGTCGCGCTCGTCCGGCAGTACCGCCACCCGGCGGTCAAGTACCTGTTGGAGATTCCGGCCGGCAGCCGCGACAACTTCGAGCCGCCGGAACAGTGCGCCGCGCGCGAGCTACAGGAGGAGTTGGGGCTGGTCGCCGGGCGCTGGGAGAAGCTCTGCGAGTTCTTCCCTTCGCCCGGCTTCTGCGGCGAGAAGATGTGGCTCTACCTGGCGACAGACCTGAGCGAGACCACGGCCGGGCCAGAAGAGGATGAAGTGATCGAAGTCGTCCGCCTGTCCCTCGCCCGCGCCCTCGACATGATCGAGGCCGGCGAGATCGAAGACGCCAAGACGATCATCGGACTCAACGCGACGGCTGCGAGGCTGAGGGAAGCCGTCTAACGCTTCGGTCGGGGTAAATAAATCATTAAGACTGAAGACACGGCGAAATAGCTTCCCATTCTTGCTCTTCTTTGCCTCGTCTCTTACACTCGCTTCATCGTGGACGCACAGACCGACACGCCCGCCGGGGGAACAGTCGCCAACGCTTACGCTGAAGAGTTCGTGCCGGCGGCGGTGACGGCGCAAGGCGAGTTGCCCGCGCGCCCGATGGGGCCGGACAATCCGCCGTGGGGTGTGGGCGCGGCGGTGCTCGTATGGCTCGCCAGCGTCCTGTTGCTGTTCATCGTGCCGACGCTCGCGGGCGCGGGCTACATCATCGCGCGCATCAACCGCGTCCCGGCCGACAAGTTCAAGGAGACGCTCCTCGTCGATCCCTATTTCATTCTCATCTCGGTGGCGGCCGTCATCCCGGCGCACCTGCTGACCTTCTGGCTCGTCTGGTGGCTGGTCACGGCGAACGGCCGCCGCTCGTTCCGCGAGGCGACGGGCTGGCGTTGGAGTCGCCGTTACGGCGCGCTGGAATTTGTGGCCTGCGTCGGCGTCGTGCTGTTGCTGCTCGTCTCGAATTACCAGATCGCGCGCCACTTCCCCGGCGGCGACACCGACCTGGAAAAGATCATCTCAAGTTCGCTGGCAGCCCGCTACGTCGTCGTCGCGCTGGCGACCGTGTCCGCGCCGCTCGTCGAAGAGACGGTCTATCGCGGCGTGCTCTACCCGGCACTGCAACGCGCGCTCGGCGCGCTGTGGGCGGTGCTCATCGTCGCCGCGCTCTTCGCCTCCGTGCACGTCTATCAGTACCGCGAGAACGTCGGCGTGATCATGGCGATCTCGCTGCTCAGTCTGGCGCTGACGGTGGTGCGTGCGCAGACCGGACGCCTCCTGCCCTGCGTCGTCATACACTTCCTCTTCAACGGCGTCACCTCCATCTGGATCGTGCTTGAGCCGCACCTGAAACACCTGACCGACACGACCGCGCCGACCGGACTGCTGCTCGCCGCCGTCGGCCGCCTGGCCGAACTCCTGCAACTGTAAAGCCCATGCGTTACGAAGTGGTCGTCGTCGGCGCGGGCGTGGGCGGGTTGACTGTCGCGGCGCTCCTGGCAGCGCGCGGCGTGCGCGTGTGCGTCGTCGAAAAGGAGTCGCGGGCCGGCGGCTGCGCGACGCCGTTCGCGTTCGGCGGCCACGAGTTCGAGCCGGGCGCGGGACTCTACGCCTGCTGGCAGCCGGACGACGTGCACACGCGCGTCTTCGCCGAGTTGCCCGTCGCGCCGCCGCAGGTCACGCGGCTGCAACCGGCTTACGTCGTCCGCCTGCCCGACGGGCCGGACGTGCGCGTGGGCGGCGCGAGCGAGGACGAGTTTGCGGCCGACTTGCGCGCGGCGTTCCCCGAATGCGGGGACGCGGCCCTGCGTTTCTACCGCGAGCTTGCGCCCGTCGCCGACGCGTTGCGCCGGAGCGCGCGCCGCTTTCCCGCCCTCGCCACCGCGACGAAGTTGCAGCGCATGAAGCTCGTGGCCGCCGAGCCGCGCCTCGCGTCGAAGATTCGCGCGCTGCAAGGCGATACGACGGCCGCGCACCTGACTGACACCTCGCCGCGCTTCCGCCGCTTCGTTGACGCGCAACTGCAACTCTTCGCGCAGACGCCGAGCGCAGCTTGCGCCTACCTCTACGCCGCGCTCGCGCTCACCGAGCCGCAGCGTGGTCTCTACACACTCGACGGCGGCGCGGGCGCGCTGGCCGCCGCGCTCATCGAAGCGATCACGCGGAGCGGCGGCACGCTGCGCTACGATACCACCGCGTTGCGCCTCGTCATGGACGCGGCGGGACGCGCCACCGGCATCGAGCTATTGAGCGGGGAGCGCGTCGAAGCCACGCGCGCCGTCGTCAGCAACCTGACCGTCTGGGACACCTACGGCAAGCTCGTCGGTCTCAACCGCACGCCCGCGGGCCTGCGCGCACGCCTGCGCGACCTGCACGGCCGGGGCGCGTATCTCATCTTCGCCGCGCTCGCCGAACAGGCGGCCGCGCGCCTCCCCGCCCCGCGCATCCTCGCGCTGACCGAGCAGACCGACGACCCGGCCGAGGCGCAACTCATGTTCCACGCCGCGCCCGCGCATGGCGGCGAGCACGCCGTCACGATCTCGACCTTCACCGACGCGGCGCAGTGGTTCAGTTATCACGAAGACGAAGCGGAGCACGAGGCGCGGGATCAGCAGACGCTGGAGGCGTGTTGGGCGCGGCTGCACGGAGCTTTGCCGGAACTCGGCGACGGCATCGAGGTGATTGAGACGGCTACGCCGCGCACTTACTACGAGCAGACGCGCCGCAAGCTCGGCATGATCGGCGGCGTGGCGGCGACGCCAGACCTGTTCGGCGCGCACGCCCTCACACACCGCACGCCGTTCCCTAATCTTTTCATGGTCGGCGACACGGTCTTCCCCGGCGCAGGTCTGGCCGCCGTCACGCACTCGGCGTTGATCGTGGCGGACGAGATCGCGCCGGGAAAAAATTAACCACAAAGACACGAAGGCACGAAGAAAGACTTGCTCCTTCTTTGTGTCCTTTGTGTCTTTGTGGTTAATTCTGCTCCCTCATCGCCGCGCAAGTTCGAGTGCGGCGCGCACGTCTGCATCCGCGCCGCGCACGATCAACACCCCGTCGCCGTCGTGTCTAACAATCGTGACGCGACCGCCCGCGCGCCAGACAGACTGTGCCGGATCGCTCTTGTCAACCGACTCGCCCGCGCGCCCGCAGAGCGTGTTGTAGGCGCGGAAGAACTCGGCGGCGTCCTCCGGTCTGTCCCACGCGGTCTGCCAGAGGAAGAGCGGCGTGCCGCCCGCGCGCTCGAAGAGATAAGCACGGTCGCCGCCCCAGCCGGCGGCGGCACGCGCGGCGTCCGGCGCGGACAGAGCCTTCAGCAGCAGACCACGCACGCCGATCTCGCCGAGCGGCGTCGCAGCCGACGTGTGCCAGCCCGCGGCGGCGAACGCCTGTTCGTCCAACGCAATTTCGCGCGGCAGTTCGTTCGCGAAATATTTTTCCGGGTGCAAGACCTGCTCGCTTGACGCGGGTGGGCGGCGGAAGAGTTCGTCCACGCCGCGCGCGCCGCCCTTGCGCCGGACGGTCTCGACGAAGCGCAGGCCGTCGCGGTAGCGGAAGATGAAGGTCTCGGTCAGAAGCGGCGGAAAGAGCGCGCCGATCTCTTTGCGGTACTCGCCGAAGCGTGCGTCCTCGGCGCGCGCCACGTCTTCGAGCGGGCGGCGCGCGAAGGCGTCCGGCTGTTCGAGCCGACGCTGCACGTCCATCGCGTCGCCCTCGACGACGGCGAAGAGCGCCTCCTCGCGGTCGAAGCTGTAGGGGCGCGCGAGCAGCAGTTGCAGCAGATCGAAGTGCTGATCCTGCAAGGCGTGGACGAACTCGTGCGTGAGCAGCGAGTCGCCCGCCGGATTTTTGCCGTGCGGGTCGGCGAGCAAGAGCACCTGCTTGTCGAGCGGCGAATAGGCCGCGCCCGCCGAGGCGGCGGCGAAGCTCGCGGCGAGCGTGGCGAGGTCGGTACTTTCGGGGAGCATCCCGCCCGCGGCGGCCAGCCGACTCAGCCCGTGCAACTCTTCGCCGCCGAGCGCGTCCGCCATCTCCTTCGTGCGCGTGCCGTACTCCCAGCCGCTCAACTCGGTCATGCCCGGCTCAGCCAGCCAGCCGAGTTCGCGCGTGGCGGCGGCCGCTTGCATCGCGCGGGCACGAACGCGCGCCAACTGCGCCGACAGCGGGCGCACGGGCAGCGGCGTCCACTTGCGCGCTGCGTCGGGCAGAGCAACGACCGGCACGAGCGCCTTCTGTCGGGTCGCGGGTTTGCGTCCGCAGGCCAGCAGGAGGAGTGCGCCGAGCGCCAATGGGATGAAGAGGATGAGCCAGCCCTTCGTTCGCATGTCGAGGTTTAGACGCGCGGGCGGGGCCGCGCGCTGCCGACAAGTTTGCGGCAATTTTGTTGGCTTGCGCGGCGGTTAAGAATTTATTGGCGGGTGAATTTAGCGGGAGAGTGATTTAAACACAGAGAACACGGAGGCACAGAGGAACACAGAGAGTTGCTCTGTGCCTCCGTGTTCTCTGTGTTGCAGATGATCGTCCGTGACACCCAACTAACGATTTAACGAGCCGCGTTAACGGTCGAGCATGTCGAGCATCGAGCCGCCGGCCGGTGGGGCGGCGGCCGGCCTGGCGGGGCCGGCGTGATCGGTCAGACGCAGTTGCAGGTTGCCGGCGTTGGAGGCGTAGGCGAGGCCGTCCTCTTTGCTCACCACGTCGGCGCGGATCAGTTTCTCGATCACGCCGTCGAACGTCTGCATCCCCTCTAGTTCGCCCTGCTCCATCGCGTCTAAGAGCGACTTGCCCTCGCTCTCGCCGCGCTCGATGTACTGCCGCGTGCGCGCGGTGGATTTTAGTATCTCCAGCGCGGCGACGCGGCCCTTGCCGTCGGCGCGCGGCAACAGCCGTTGCGAGACGATGTAGCGGAACGTGTTCGCCACGCGCGCGCGGATGACATGCTCCTCGTTCTTCGGGAAGACGCCGATAATGCGGTCAATAGTCTTCGAGGCGTCAATCGTGTGCAAGGTGGACAGGACGAGGTGGCCCGTCTCCGACGCTTCGAGCGCGATCTCGACCGTCTCGCGGTCGCGCATCTCGCCGACGAGAATGACTTTCGGGGCTTGGCGGAGCGCGGCGCGCAGGGCGCGGGCGAAGTCGGGCGTATCCGAGTGCAGCTCGCGCTGGTGGATGGTCGAATTCTTGTGCGTGTGCAGGAATTCTATCGGGTCTTCGATGGTGATGACGTGGTAATGCTTCGTCTCGTTGATGAGGTCTATGACGGCGGCGAGCGTCGTGGACTTGCCGCTGCCCGTGGGGCCCGTGACGAGCACGAGGCCGGTCTTCAACTCCGCGATCTCGCGCAACTGTTCCGGCAGGTTGAAGTCCGCCCACTGCGGCGGGCGGGCCGGGATGACGCGCATGACGATGGCGTGCGAGCCGCGCTGCATGAAGATGTTGACGCGGAAGCGCGACACGCCGGGCGCGCTGAAGGAGAGGTCGGTCGAGCCGTACTTCTCCAGGTTCTCGGCCGCCACTGCCTGGTTGCCGATGAGCAGTTTGGCGATGCCGGCCGTGTGCGCGGGCGTCAGCTTTTCCAGCCCCGGCACGGCGACGCCCTGCAACTTGCCGTGCAACTCGATCTGCGGCGGACGACCCGGCGAGAAGATCAGATCGCTCACCTTGTCCGAGACGGCGAGCATCGCGCCCAGCACGTTCAGGAAATTCATCGGCGGGCCCGCGGGCTGTGAGGTCGGTGGTGTGGTCATAAAAAGTTGAGTCGGCGGTCAGTAAAACTGTTGCCTGTCTTCCGGGCCGGATAGTACAGTCTAATTGTGAGCGCTCCCCGCTATCCGGCGCTCAATCGGCGACAGACAAATTTTCGTAACGCTTGCGATGAAAATGGAACGCCGGGCGCAAACCAACGCGCCACCGGCGGCGTACATCTCAGTGTAGGCTTGACGCGCGGTGCGCCGCAAGTTGGCTGAAACTTTAGACGCGGTGCGGGCGTCAAAATAAAAGGGGGCCGGACGAGCGATGGCAACTTACAGAGACCCCGTGCGCGTGTTCGCGCCGCTGGAAGTGATCGAGCGTTTGCTTGAGATGCGCGCCGATGCCGGCTACGCGCCCGCCATCTTCATGCGCGCCGAGAACGATCTGACCGCCTACTTCGACGCCTACGGCTTCGACGTGTACGCCTTCTCCAACCCCGAAGCCGAATTTCACTACGGCCGCTACCGTGCCCCCCTCGCCCCCGGCGGCGACTACGCACACGAGCACCCGACGGCACACTGACAGTAAGGGCTGAGGGATGAATAAGAAGCAATAGCTTTTCATTCATCCCTCATCCCTCCGCCCTCAGCCCTGCTTTACTGCGCTTTGACGATGACGAACGTCACGTCGTCGCCCGCGCCGCGCCCATCCGTCCATTCCATCATGTCCGCGTGGATGAACTTGATTAGCTCCCCGGCGCTGAGGTCGCGGCCGGCGCGCACCTTCGCGGCCAAGCGGTCGCGGCCGTACTCGTCGCCCGCCGCGTTCGTCGCCTCGACGATCCCGTCCGTGTAGAGCACGAGCACCTGCCCCGCGTCAATCGGCAGGTAATACTCGTAGTAGCGCGTGTCGCGGAACATGCCGAGCGGCAGGCCGCCGCGCTCGATGAAGCGCGCGTTGCCCTGCTCGTCTATGAGGAGCGGCGGGTTGTGCCCGGCGTTGGCGTAGGCGAGCGTGCGGTTGGTCGCGTCGAGCACGCCGTAAAAGGCCGTGACGAACTGCCTGTCCTCGATTGACTCCCAGAGCAGGAAGTTGGCCTTCGCCATCGAGATGTTCGGCGCGTAGCCGATGTGCATCGCGGCGCGCAGGCTGGCGCGCAGGAAGGCCATCAGCAGCGCCGCCGGCACGCCCTTGCCCGACACGTCGGCGATGACGAGACCCAGGTGGTCGTCGTAGATTTTGACGAAATCGTAGTAGTCGCCGGAGACCTCTTCGGTCGAGAAGTTGTAGGCGCTGATGTCGAAGCCGATCATTTCGGGGTCGCGCGGCGGCAGCAGTTCCAACTGCACGTGGCGCGCGATCTCTAGCTGCGCCTCGAGCCGCCGCTTTGCCATCAACTGCTCGTGCAGCATCGCCTTCTCGATGATGATCGCGACCTGCGAGGCCAGCAGCAGCAGGATTTGCAGATCGTCGTCCGTGTACGCGCCCAACTGATCGCTTTCGAGATCGAAGACGCCGATGACTTCTTCGTTAGAGATGATCGGCGCGACCATCTCCGAGCAGGTCTCGGCGCGGGCGTTGATGTAGCGCGCGTCCTGGCTCACGTCCGCGACGATGACCGGCTCGCCCGCCTGCGCGACGTAGCCCAGGAGGCCCTCGCCGACCTTCAGGTGCAGCTCGGTCAGCTCCGCGATGTCGTAGCCGCGCACGGCCGTCGTGCTGAAGCCGCGCAGCGCGCCCGGCTCGGTGTCGTGCCCGTCGCGCTTCTGCCCGCGCTCGACGATGTAGATGCCCGCCGCGTCGTAGGGGATGAGCGAGCCGAGCGTGTCCATCACGAGGTTCAAGACCTCGTCCACGTCGAGCGAGCGGCTGATCTTCTTGGTGATGTCGAGCAGCAGGCGCAGCTTGTCCTCGACCGACAGCTTCGCCGCCGGCACGCTCGCCACAACCTCTTTGAGTTGATCCGTCATACAATCCAAACACGGAATTATAAAGGAAAACTCGCCCGTTGTCCGTCGCTCGTGGTTATGTCAGGCAGCAGGCGGTGAAGAAGAAAGAGTAACCACGAAACAACACGAAACGAATTGACTGAGTCTTGGTGTGTTTCTTCTTCGTGTTGTTTCGTGTGATTTCGTGGTTAATTTTTTTCTTGTCCCACTGTCTCCAACGCCGCTTCGGTCAACAATTCAAACTCGACGGCCGCCGCCGGGTGATGCCGAAAAAAGTCGTTCACGTCCGTGGGCAGCGTGACGCGCGCGAGGCGGAGGCGGCGCGCGGCGAAGAGTTCGGCGTAGCGGTCGGCGGCGCGGCGGCCGGCCACGTCGGGGTCGAGCGCACAGACGACGCGGAAGCGCGCGAGCGGCGCGAGCCATTCTTCCTTCAGACCACCCGCGCCGACCAGCCCGACGGCGGCGAAGCCGTGCGCCACGAGCGTCAGCGTGTCGGTGAAGCCTTCGACGAGATAGACAACGTGCTCGGTAGGCAGCCCCGCGAGCGCGTCCACGTTGTAGAGCGACGGCACGCCGCCGCGCATGTTGTGCCAGCGCGGCTCGACGCCCGCGGCCGTGGTGCGCGCCTGCAAATAGATCGCGCGCCCCTCGCTGAAGAAGGGAAAGAGCAGCCGGTGGCGGTAGAACGTCAGGTGCGCGCGCGCGTTGAACAGGCCCGACCGCCGTAACTCCGCGAGCGGGAACGCCGCGAGCATCTGGCGCATCACGCGGCGGTAGGCGCGGCGCGGGAAGTAGGCGAGACCGGCGCGGCGCGCGGTGCGTGCGTCTATGCCGCGCCGCGCAAGGTAATTGACGCCCTCGGTCTGATCCTCGGCGCGACAGATTTTCAGGAACGCCTCGCAGACGGCGGCCTGCGTCGCGCGCGGGAGCGGTTCGGGTTCGGGCGCGGCCTCGTCCGGCGGGTCGGGCGCGGCGCGCAGGGCGAGCGAACGACCGCGCCGCGCGTTCAACCCCAGTTCGCGCGCCATCTCGCGGACGGCGCGGCCGAACGGGACGTTGTGCATGAGTTGGTAGAACGTGATCGCGTCGCCGCCCTCGTCGCGCGAGAAGCAGTGGAAGAGTCCGCGCGTGAGGTCTATTGAGAGGCTGGGGTGGCCTTTGCCGCTGTGGCCGTGCGCGGGGATGGGGCAGAGCGCCTGTAAGCGCCCGCCGGACTGGTGCGCGCTGGGGCAGTAGCGGAGGTAGAAGGAACGGTAATCAATGACGCGCTTGATCCGGTCGCGCAGTTCACGCAAAGGGTCAACTGGCGAAGACTCAGCCGGCATGGCGTCTGTGCCCGTTCGGGCGGGGCGCGTCGCCGTAGCGCGCGCGGGCCCGTTCGCGCTCGGCGTAGCGGGCGGCGACCTCCGCCTCGTGGCGCGCGCGATACTCGCCCCAGAGGCGCGAGACTTTCAAACGATACTCGACCAGCTCGCGGCTGACGTTGAAGCGGCGCGCGATCTCGGTCGAAGTCCTGCCTTGCAGGACTAGGCGGCGGAGCGCCGTGTAAGGCACGAGCGCCGCCGCGCCGACGGCGTAAGCGGCCTCTTCGTCTTCGTCGTTGTAATCGCGCGCGACGGTCTTGCCCTGCTTGTTCTGCGCGACGATGGCGAGCCGGTTCGCCTTGTGGCCGAGGAAGACGTGGCAGACCTCCTCCATCAGCGTCGCGTTGTTGCGCGCGCGCCCGTGCTTCGGGTTGAGGATGACGAGCCGCCAGCCGTTCGGCAGCGGGCGCGAGCAAGTGCCGCCCGACCAGGCGTCCGCCCCGACGCCGAGCAGGTGCTCGCGCGTCTCCTCCGACAGCCCCTCGATCTGCTCAAAGTCTATGACCATGAGCTTGGCGAAGTGCGCCAGCGCGAACGGGTCGAGCGCCTCGTCGTCGCGCCGCAGACCCGCAAAGTCGCGCAAGCCCATCGCCCGCACCTCGTACTGTCGGCCCTTAAAAGTTGGCGGCCAGTTAGCGTCGTCCACGCGACAGATTATACCTGCCTCGCTGAGTTGTTACGAATGATTTAAGTTTGATAAATACAGCGCGAGGATGGCATCACAGCAACGCCAGGAACTCGTTCACCGTTAAGCCGACCTGCCGGATGATGGCCCTGAGCGTGCCTTTGGCGACCTCATCGTGATCGGGGACGACAACGCGTCAGTGCGGCTCGACCGCCTGCCTGAGAACGATGTGGCTGCCGCGCTGTCGGTCTTGCTCGTAGCCGAGTTGCCGCAACGCCTTGACTACTTCACGCCCGGAGACGCGCGGTAGTACGCCCACCCTTAGACCTCCACCAACTCTTCGGTGATCGGCGGCGGCACAGGCTCGCCGTGTGCCTCTAGGCTTTCCAGGTAAGCGGCAATCGCCTCTTTAGCGTTCGCCAGCGCCTCGGCGCGCGTCCGCCCCTGTGAGACACAGCCCGGTAGAGACGGCACTTCGGCGACGAAGACGCCGTCTTCATCCGGCTCGATCAGGACACGATATTTCATCCCCGCCTCCTCGCGGCGCAGAGTTCTGGCAACGTCAGCGCGCACAATTATACCTGCCCCGGCCGGCTGTTTCACTCTTTAATCCGCCCTGCCCGTGCGGCGCAGCCGCCACGTGTCGGACTTTTGCTGCGCCTGACTGTGCGGCGGCTCGCCGCGGCCGCGTAAATCGCGTCCGGGCCGGCGGCATCGTCGTTGCATCCCGCGCGGCGGGTAAGGATTCTTGCCTCGCACGATCAAGATCGAACGAAGGAGCATGAACATGGTTCGCACTTGCACGGCCCTGCTGCTCGCCTGCGCCCTGGCGCTCACCTGCGCGCCGCCCGCGCCTGCACAGGCGCAAACGTCCGCCGCCCCGAAGCCGGCCGCGCAGCCAACCCCGGCTGCCGCGCAGCCGCAACAGCCGCCCGCGCTGGACAAGCAGTCCGAGAAGATCATGCGCGTCGTGCGCAAGGCCGGCGTGGGCGGGCGGCTCACGGTCTTTCTCAACAACGGCGAGGAGTTGCACGGCGCGGTGTCGCAGATCGGCGCGGACAGTTTCGCGCTGGCCGAGGTGGATCGGCACGACCTGTTCACGATCCTGTACCGCGACGTGCGGAAGGTGCGCACCGGCTACGACGGCATCAACCTGTTTACGGGTCGGCGCGTCAGCCGCTCGCGCGGCGTGAAGTTCGCCAGCTTCGCCATCGTTCTCTTCACCGCCGTGGGCCTCCCGCTCATTCTCGTGGCGGCGAGCAAGGACTGAGCGGGCGCGCATCACACGTAGAGCCGTCCCTCGCGCGGGTAGCGCGCGTGGCGGGCGATGAGGCGATGATCGGCCGCGCGCCACGCGCGGGCCGCGCCGACGCCGACGCGGGCGGCGACGCTTCGGCGTGAGCGGGCCGCTCACGCGCCCGCGTGCTTGGCGGCGGCGCGGCGCTGCATCTCGTCCTCCGGCACGTCCTCGACGTGCGTGGCGATGTACCAGGCGTGCCCGAACGGGTCTTCGACGCCGCCCGTGCGGTCGCCGTAGAACTGATCCGCGACGGGGCGCGTCAGTTTCGCGCCGGCCGCAACCGCCCGCTCGACCTGCGCGTCCACGTCCGCGACGTAGAGCACGAACGAGACGGGCGAGCCGCCGAACGACTGCGGGCCGCGCGCGTTCATCTCCGGGTGCTCGTCGGCCAGCATGACGTGCGAGTTGCCGATCTTAATCTCCGCGTGGCCCACGCGCCCGTCGGGGCCGGCCATGCGGAACGTCTCCTGCGCGCCGAACGCCTGCTTGTAAAACTCAATCGCGCGGGCCGCGCCGTTGACGATCAGGTACGGCGTTACCGTGCCGTAGCCGTCGGGAATTGGTTTCACTCCGTTAGTCATGAGCCGTCTCTCCTTTGCCAGATAGGTTCTGCCGTCACACATCTGCCAGCGTCAGCGGGCGCGGCTGCCGCCCGTCTATGTCCGTAAAGCCATACTCCCCGGCGAGCGCCGCCGCGACCAACACCTGTCCAGACTTCTGGATGATGTTCTGGTCGGCCGCCAGCGCCGCGACCGCACGCCCGATAAACTGCGGCGACTCGGAATTACTCAGATCGAGGAACGCCGCTGCCTCCATGACCTTCTCCGTCCGCACCAGCCCCGGATAGAGCGAGACGACCGCCACGCCCCGCGCCCGCAGTTCGTGCGCCGTGTCCGCCGTCAGCTTATCGGTGGCGGCCTTCGCCACGCCGTATGCGACGTTACCGATGTGCTTCTGCGCCGCCCAGAACGAGACGTTAACAATCAACCCGCTCCCCTGCGCCACCATCACGCGCGCCGCATGGACGCTCGCCACGTAGTGCGCGCGCACACCCGCCCCAAACATCGCGTCCCAACGCCACACCGGCTGTTCCCAGAACGGCCGCGCCCACGTGAACTCGCCGTCCTCCACCATCCGCTCATACCCGCCCCACACGTTGTTCACCAACACATCCAGCCGCCCCTGCTCAGCCAAGACGCGCTGAAAGACCACCTCAACTTCCCGGTCAACCGTATGGTCACAACGAACCGATATGATTCGCCCACCCGTCGCATGCGCTTCCAGCGCCACTGTCCGCCCCGTCGCGTAAACAGTCGCGCCCGCTTCCGCCAACCCAAGCGCCACGCCCTTGCCGACGCCACGACTCGCGCCCGTCACCACAGCAACTTTTCCGTTTAATCTCGCCATAAGTCTATTGCAATATGCAATTAACTAGACGCCGTAGTTGGTAATCCTCGAACATTTATTTCCACTAACGACATAGCATTATTAAGGTACGCACGTGAGAACGGAACTTTCACATCAGATGATGGCTTTCCCCAACGTTGCTTCTCACACCAAATTCGTAGTGCCTCAACATTGGGCCACAAATGACTATTTGCTGAGATCAGCAAATGGAGAAGGAGGACAAGTCTATCTACACATTCAACAAGGGCTGGTGTGAGCTTTCTGGCCTTCTTTTGACTTCCGTGTACTATTCCACTTCGAACATCGTAAAATTGCCCTAAAACACGACTTATTTCTTGCCTTGCATTCGGCGATGGTGAAAGTATGAAAGCTGTCCGCTCTGAAAGAGAGCGAGCAAGGGATTCATTTTCACTAAAAATGAGTAAAGACTCTAAAGCAATAGCCGTTTTGACGACAGACGCATTTAGTTTTGTTTCGCGTCTAGACTCAAATAGCCAATCAGATGATGTACGGACACGCTTAGCCAGATCGCTTTGCAATTGACAGTATTCAAATAACGTCATAAATCCGCTTTTTAAAAATCTCCTGCGAAATTGTTCATCAATTAATATGCCTGCTGTGCTTGGTACACGTTGAGATTGAGATCGAATAAATTTGAATTGACTTGTTACAGTAAAGTTCACCTCTGGCGTGATGTTTTCACTTAAGCCGAGCCTACGTAGCAAGATTGACCTTTTCAAGAAGAGCGTGGTCGATAGAATTGCAAGCTGTTCTATCAACTTAGCTACAGGCTCACCCTGTTCATACATTTCTTCAGGGTTAATAACTCTTGGTACTTCAATCACAGTACGATTGCTCAGTTCATGTGCCTGCCTCTGATAGTGATTGTTCATCCCACCAAAGCGAGCAACTATGTTACGCCTGCGCATAGTGTCAGCAAATTTCGCTGCTTCATGCTGATCGAAAAAGCGTATTTTGCTTGAATCAGGGAAAGTCAGTGCCGTCTTGGCCCTTAATAACCAAGTTGTTCTCAGATATGTGGACTGTACAGAATCTCTTAGCGTTGACATAAAGACGTTTGAATCATGCTGTCTAAACGAATTAGGCGCTCAACCCCTTGAGTCGAGCGCCTAATAAACTTCAGAACGGAACTTGTGTGTTCGCTACTTCCGCTTGTTGCGCCCGCGGGTGTCTTGGCCGGGCTGGCTGAACTGGGCGTAGGCGACGCGGAAGAGTTCGGAGAGGGCCTTGGCGGTCTCTTCGCTCAGGTTGCGGTCGGCGCGCAGGTGCGCTTCGACGATGTCGGGCGTGGCCTCTTGCGGGAAATAGACGACCGCCTTCGCGCCGTCGGCATCCGCGTCGGCGCGCCCGGACATGACGCGCTCCATCGGCATGTTGAGCCAGGCGGTCAGGCGCGCGATGTTGTCCGCGTCGGGCTTGCCCGTGCCGTTCTCGATGCGCGAGAGGGTCGAGGCTGAAACGTTCGTCTCGTCCGCCACGTCGCGCAGACTCAGGCCCATCTCCTCACGCTTGCGGCGGATCGCCCGGCCCAGCTCAATCGTGTTCACTAAACTCTTTCCTTGTGCCATTTGTGGCCTCCTTCTGACGCGCGTCCTCGTCTCGACGGACGGGCGCGCCCCTTACCTTCAGGCCAGACCATAGCACAGGAAAATCCCAGATGCAAGATTTTGTTTTATGCTTGCAACAAAACCCGAGCCGTGGTACACTGTTTCACGTATGAAACAGGGCAGAGCGACAATTCATAGAAGGCTGACATTCGGGAGCAGTTTTGCCGAGCGGTTCTGGTCTAAAGTTGAAATGAAGCCTACGGGCTGCTGGTTGTGGCATGGACAGATCGCACAGACCAATGGGTATGGCGTTACGCACAGAAACGGTAAGCATCAATACGCACATCGCGCGGCTTACGAACTACACTACGGCGCGATACCGATGGGGTTGCGCGTTTGTCATTCTTGCGATAATCGGGCTTGCTGCCGTCCTAGCCATCTGTTTTTAGGTACTCAGGAAGAGAATATTCTCGACATGAGGCATAAGGGGCGTAATCCGCACCCGTTGAAATTAAACGAGCAGAATGTTCTGGAAATCCGCCGTCGCTATGCCAATCGAGGGATTATCAGAGTCACGATGCAGCAACTTGCGGACAAGTACGGAGTTTACAAGGGCTACATTTCAAAGATTATTCATCACCAGAAGTGGAGACATATTTCATGACAGATTCTTCTTACATCTGGGAGACGTTCGACAGCCTGTTCAAGACTGTGCACCGGCAGGGGCGGCGCGTCGAGGAGTTGGAGGCGCGCATCGTCGATCTGGAGCGCCGGCTGGCGGAGCGCAATGCCCCGCAGGCACAGAGTCCGAAGGCCGTGCAGACCGTTGAAGAAATGCCGGTCGAGCGCGCCGCCTGAAGTTTTTACGCGCGAAGTTTTGAGTGAAGGAGTTTAAGAGCAATGGCCACCGCAACCGCCACGCACACAGACAAGAAAGCGATCATGCGCGACAAGCGCGCGCAGGGGATCGCCGCGATGGGTCTCGTCACACGCGAGGGCGACCGCTTCCGCGTCACCACGCCCTCTTTGCGCGGCAAGCGCAACACTTACGAGGTGTGGCGCGACGAGGCGGGCAAGGTGCGCTGCTCCTGTCTCGAATTCGAGGAGCAGGCGGCGACGGATGCGGGTTTCCGTTGCGAGCACATCCTCGCCGTCAAGCATTCGCTGACTGCGAAGCACACGGAGGCCGTGGCCGCGAAGCAGCAGCCCGACCCGAACGTCGCCGCGCGCGTGGCGATGGGGCAAGAGAAGGCGCAAGAGTTTACGCCCAACACCAACCAGACCGCAGCCGAGAAGCGCACGCCGCAGCCAGAGACTGCGCCCGCGCGCTTCGAACGGAAGCAGGACAAGACGGAAACGGCAGCACCGCTTCAGCCGGTCGCCGTCGAAGCAATCGCCCCGCTTGCGGAACACACGAACGAAGAGGAGCAAACAGAGATGACTAAGAGACAAGCAACCGCGCCGGTCGAGCCGGAGCAGGACATGGATTTCGTGACGGCCGAAGAGCACGCCGCAGCGATGCAGGGCGGCTCGGTCGTGCCGCTCGCCTTCACCAACACGCTGCGCACGCTGCGCCAGCCGATTGACCCGAAGCTCGTCAAGACACGCGAGGGCTGGCGCGACCGCAACGGCCAGGTGCACACGGTCGAATACGTCGAGTGGCACACGGTCGCAGATCTGCTCGACCGCGTCGCGCCGACCTGGTCGCACGCCGTTCGCAGCATCGTGCAGGTGAACGACATGGTCGCCGTTACCGCCGCGATCACGATTGACGGCGTGACGCGCGAGGGCGTCGGCACGGGCACGGCCGACAACGAGACCGGCATCAAGAAGGCCGAGCACGACGCCTTGAAACGCGCCGCGATCAAGTTCGGCATCGCGCGTGACCTCTATCAGCGCGAGTCCGAGGTGATCGAGCGCGACGGGCAGGGGCCGCAGGCGGGCGATCTGCCGCGCGACCCGCTCGCCAAATCAATGGCCGATCTAGTCACGCCGAAGCAGCTCGGCATGATCCGCGCGCTCGCGCGCGAGGCGCACGTGGACGCCGACGAGGAGTGCCAGCAGGTGCTCCGCTGCCGCACCGAGGAGTTGTCGAAGAAGGCTGCGTCCAGCTTCATCGACCACCTGAAGGGCTTGCAGCAGGAGTCGTTCGGCAACCAGCAGCCGATGCGCCGCGCGAGCTAAGCCGAATGCGGATTGCGGAATTCGGATTGTGGATTCAATGAAGTTTCGCTTTTAATCCGCAATCCGAATTCCGCAATCCGCAATCAAAGGGGGTGACGAAGATGACGACAGCAGAACTGATTCAGCAGGAGGGGCCGCTCGCGCTGGAGTTGGAATACGCGGAGCTTGAGCAGCGGACTCCGGTCGTCGAGCACGAGGACGGCGCGCAAGCGCCCGCGCACGAGACGGAGGCCGAGCGGCACACGAAGAAGGAGCGCATCCTCGCGCTCTATAACGCGGGGCTGACCGATATTGCACAGATCGTGCGGCGCGTCGGCGCGCGGCCCAGTTACGTCGCGCAGGTCTTGCAGCAGGCCGGCCACCTTGACGGCTACTTCGATCTCTATACGACCACGGCGCGCGAGCAGAACGTCTACACGCGCTTCTTCCGCAACGTGCTCTCGTTCCGCAACCTGGAGGCGGCGCGCGAGTCCGTGCAGAAGCTCGACCGGCTCTACAACTACTTCGAGCGGCTCGGCGACCGCGCCGGGCAGCACCAGGCAATGGTCTTGGCGCTGACGGGCAAGAATCGCGCGCGCTGGTCGGGCAAGCTCGAAGAGGCACAGGTCTTCAGTGAGTGGCTGGCCGCGCACTGACCGAACGGGCGCGGCCCGCAGAAGGGTCTCAGGGCCGCGCCGAAGAACGAGCAAGGGGCGGGTTGAAAGGTGAGTTTCCGAGCCAGCGCGGACTCACCTTTTCTTTTTCGCTTTCGCAATCACACCTCGCAGCGCAGTCTTTCCGACTTCCAAACCTAAGAACCTGTCTGAGAGGAGATAAGAGCAATGTCCGAACACAACGTCCCCGCGCACGGCATTTTCTGCTGGAACGAACTCTCCACCAACGATGTCGAAGCCGCCCAGAAGTTCTACTCCGAGTTGCTCGGCTGGAAGCTGCACACGTCCGACGCCGCCGGCATGAACTACACCGAGATCGAGGCCGCTGGCCGCCGCATCGGCGGCATGTACCAACAGACGCCCGAATGTGGCCCCGCCATGCCGCCCCACTGGATGGCCTACGTCGCCGTGGACGACGTGGACGCGCTGACCGCGCGCGTCGAATCTTTGGGCGGACGGGTCTGCGTCGGCCCAATGGACATTCCGAACGTCGGCCGCTTCGCCGTCATCAACGACCCGGCCGGCGCAGCCTTCTCCATCATCAAGCTCGTCGGCGCACACGACTAGGTGGCGGACGAATAGGATTAACCACAAAGACACGAAGACACGAAGAAGGGGCGGACTGTCTTCGTGTCTTCGTGTCTTTGTGGTTAATTCCGGTCGCCCTGGGCACGTGGTAAACTCGCTGGCAAATCAACGGACAAAGGGAGACCGCGTATGCCCGCGAAGAACGAAGACCTGCACGGGTTCGTGCCGGACAAGGCCGAGGTCGCGTTGCTGCTCATTGACGTGATCAACGATCTGGAATTTTCGAGCGGCCCTGACCTGCTCAAACAGGCCCTGCCGATGGCCCGGCGGCTCGCCGAGTTGAAGCGGCGCGCGAAAGAGGCCGGCGTGCCCGTCGTCTACGTCAACGACAACTTCGGGCGCTGGCAGTCGGACTTCAAGAAGCTACTCGACCACTGTCTCGAAGAGGGAATCTGCGGCAAGCCGCTCGCCGACCTGCTCGCCCCGGACGACGAAGACTACTTCGTGCTCAAGCCCAAGCACTCCGGCTTCTTCTCCACGACGCTCGATATCCTGCTCGACTACCTGCAAGTCAAGACCCTGATCCTGACCGGGCTGACCGGCGACATCTGCGTGCTGTTCACCGCCAACGACGCCTACATGCGCGACTTCAACCTCGTCATCCCGTGCGACTGTGTCGCCTCGACCGACCCCGAAGAGAACAAGCACGCGCTCGAACACATGGAGCGTGTGCTCAAGGCCGACACGCGCCCCTCGACCGAGCTTGATTTCGCGGAACTGAAAGAGCGTGCGCGCCAGCAGCCCGAACCGAACCCTGAGCCGCAGACGCAAAAGTTCGCGGAGCAAGCATAAAGCCGCCTACTGCTGGGAGCGCGGGCGCGCGCGCCCGCCGTGAGCGCGCCAGCGCGAATAAAGCGAGGCGCTGAAATCATGCTTGAAAGCAGCTGAGACGTTTGAGCGTGCTGGCAGCACGCTTGGCGGGCGGGACGCCCGCGCTCCCAGCATTGCGGCCAAGATAGAGAGGGCGCGCCTTAATTAAGGCGCGCCCTCTTTCTCATGCTATGTCCGTGCTTACTCGAACGACTTCTGCTGCGGATTGCGTCCGGCGCGGGCGGCCGCGGCCAGTTCGCGCGCGCGCGGCAGGTTGTCAATCGCCTTGACGACCTGCGGGTCATCGGCGGTCAGCACCTGCGACGCCGTGACCGTGCCGTAGGCGGCCGTCGAGATGTCGTAGCGCATCTGCCGCGCGATGAAGTCGCGGTTGGCGTCCAACTGCTTCTCGGTCAGCTTGTAGGCCGGCTCGTTCGCCACGAACGCCTTGAACGCCTTGAACAGGTTGTCCGTGACGGCGAACTCGTCCGCCTTGACGTTGTGGTTGAAGTCTATGTCGCGCGAGACCTTGAACGACTCGAAGCCGTTGATGCGGCCGTTGACCAGCTCGCGGACGAACATGAAGATCGGGTTGACGGCGCGCTGCTGCACGGGCTGGAAGATGCGCGGCTTAACAGACTCGTCGGGCGCGATGCCGCCGCCGCCGTAGACGCTGCGCCCCGTGTCGGTCTTGCTCTCCGGCCCCGAAGGCTTCTCGGCCGTCGCGCCGTCGTCGTCTTGGCCCACGCCGCGCCCGTGCGTGTAGTAGTCGTAGAGACCCTCGTTCGAGTAGTCGCGCTGTACAAGGCGGCCCGACGGCGTGTAGTACTTCGACGAGGTGAGCGTCAAGGCCGTGCCGTATTCGAGCGGGATGATCGACTGCACGAGACCCTTGCCGAAGCTCGTCTCGCCGACGATGAGCGCGCGGTCGTGATCCTGCAACGCGCCCGCGACGATCTCGGAGGCGGACGCCGTGTTGCGGTTGACGAGCACGACGAGCGGCACGTTGTCGGGGTTCGGGTTGTCGGAGCGGTAGGTGTGCGCCGCGTAGGCACGCCCGCGCTGCGACAGGATCGGCTGACCCGCGGGGATGAACTGGCTAGCGACCTTGACGGCCTGATCGAGCAAGCCGCCCGGATTGCCGCGTAGGTCGAGCACGAGCGAGGTCATGCCCTCGCGATGCAGTTTTTCGAGCCTGTCCATGAACTCGTCGGCCGTCGTGTAGTTGAAGCCGCGCGTCATGTCTATGTAGCCGACGCCGGGCTTGATCATGTAGGCGTCGGGCACGGAGGGCTGTGGCACGGCGTCGCGCGTGATCTCGACCGTCTGCTTCACCCCGTCCGAGGCGCGCTCGACCGTCACCTTCACGACCGAGCCGCGCGGGCCGCGCAGCTTGTCGCGCACCTCGGCGGAGGGCCGCCCGTGCACGTCCGCGCCGTCCACCGCGACGATCTTGTCGCCGAAGCGCAAGCCCGCCTTCGCGGCGGGCGCGTTCTCGAAGGTGGCCAGGATGTAAGTGTTCGTGTCGTCGCCGACCGAGCGGTCGCCGATGGTCGCGCCGATGCCGTAGTACTCCGAGCGCCAGTCGGTGCGCATCTCCTCGAACTCTTTCGCGTCGTAATAGTTCGAGTGCGGGTCGAGCGTGCGCAGCATGCCGATGATGGACGACTTGAAGGTGTTGTTGTAGTCAACCTTGTTGCCGTCCACGTAGTTCTCCTCGACGACGCTCAGCGCCTCGGCGAAGTCGCCTTCGAGCGCGGAGGTAGCGTCCGAGGGCGCGCGGCGCGTGGCGCGTCCGGCGGGCCCCGTAGGGCCTGGCTGCGTGGGCGTGGTCGAAGAGTTGTCGCGTCGCCGGCCCGGCGCTTGTTGCGCGAGCACGAAGGCGGGCACGGCGAGCGTTAGGACGAGCAGCGCGGCGAGCGCGAGTTTCAGTCTGTTTTTCACCACGGGCGAAACCTCTTAAGAAATGAGACCTGGCTGAACCTGACAGAGACAGTGGTCAAAGCGCGCCTGGCTGGCGCGACCGGCCTGCACGACCAACCCCAGGCAGGTTTGTGTATGTTACTTGATGAGCGGCGGGGCGGCAAGGTTGCTGCGCCCGGACGGACGGCGACCATCTATTTTATTGTCGTCCGCCGATCTGAGTGCTAATATGCCGCCACGCTATTATTGCTCGTTCCCCTTTCTACCCCTGCTTTAAACCAAGCACAACCCCCAGGTGCGTCCCCGACGCGCCGGCATTGGTCATCGCGCGCCAAGTACGTCAGTCCCACCTGCCGCAAGCCGGCGGGTACTGCCGTCGCCGCCAAGGCCCGCCCGCTTGCGGCAGGCGGGACTGACTAAAACTGACTAAAACGATGTGCCGATTGAGGTGGATGCTGATGAAAACGCGCCTATGCCTTTGCGCCCTGCTGCTGCTACTGCTGGCGCTCGCGCCGTGGGCCGCCGCGCAGACCGCGACGGCGGGCGAGCCGCAAACGCGCGCCGTCGGCGAAGTGACGGCGGTTGACGCGGCCGCGCGCCGCATCACGATTAAAACGGACGACGGCCGTCAGCTAACGATCCAGCTCGACGACGCCACGGCCTTGCTGCGCCTGCCGCCCGGCGCGACCGGCAGCGACCAGGCGGCGAAGATTACGCTGGCGGAGGTCGCCGTCGGCGAGCGCGTGTTCGCGCGCGGCACGACGGCCGCGGGCGGCGCGTTCGCCGCGCAGCAGTTGGTCGTGTCGCGCAGTGACGCGGGCGCGCGCGGCGGGCGCAACCTCGGCGGGCGCATCACCGCCATCAAGCCGGAGACGAAGGAGATCACGGTGCTGGCGCGCACGCCCGACGGGCAGGGGCGGCAGGTGACGATCAACGCGGGCGGGCCGCAGGTTCGTTTCCTCCGCATCGCGCCCGACTCGCTCAGCCTGAAGGACGCCGTGCCGGGTTCGTTCGCCGCCTTGCAACTCGGCGACCAACTGCGTGCTACCGGCGAGCGCAGCGCGGATGGCGCGCACTTCACGGCGGAAGAGATCGTCAGCGGTTCGATCCTGCGCGTCGGGGGCACGGTCGCGGGCGTGAATGCGGCGGCGAACGAGATCACGCTTAACGCGCAGCCGGGCGGTCAGCCTGTGACCGTCACGGTCGGCCAGCGTTCGCAGTTGCGCCGCATCCCGGCGGAGACGGCGCGCACGTTCGAGCGGGAGCGCGCGGCTCAGGCCGGCGGGCGCGGCGCGGGCGCGACGCAGACGCCCGGCAACACCGCGAGCAGCGGTGCGCCGCCGCGCCGCGACGGGCAGACGATGCAGGAGATTTTCAGGAGTCTCCCCGTCGTCACCCTCGCCGATCTGAAGAAGGGCGACGCGGTGCTCGTCACCGCCACGCCGGGCGCGGACGCCGCGCACCTGACGGCGATCATCCTGCTGACCGGCGAGGCAGAATTCCTGAGCCGCCTGCAACGGCTGGCGGGCGGCGAGGGGCGGAATATGAGTCCGGGACTGCCCGGCGACGTACTCGGCGGCGGCACGCCTGTAACCGGCGACCGCGACCCGCGCGACCCGCCGCCACCACAGTAAAGCTTATCGGTTCGGGCTGAAGTTAAAGCACTAACCACGGAGCCAGACGGAAAGAGTCCGAATGATTACTTGCCTCCCCCAGGTGAGTTTGAAGGGGTGGTGAAGTGTTTATGCGCACAACTCTGCGAACGATCTTTTTGTGCCTCGGCGTGCTCCTGCTGTGCGGCGCGGGTGCGCGCGCGCAGCAACAGGCTTCGGGCACACTGCGCGGGACGGTGACGGATCAACTCGGCGGGCTGCTCGTCGGCGCGACCGTCTCGGCGACGGACGCGAGCGGCGTCGAGCGGACGGCGACCACGGACGACGCCGGCAACTACGTCTTCTCCGCGCTCCCGCCCGGCCGCTACACGTTGCACGCCACGATGGCCGGCTTCGTGCCCTTCGAGCAGGCGGAGGTCGAGGTCAAGGCGGGGCAGAACGAGCCGCTCAACATCACGCTGAGCGTCGCCGTCGAGCAGGAGACCGTGACGGTGACGGAGGAGGCGGGCGTCTCGACCGAGCCGGAAGCGAACGCGGGCGCGGTCGTCCTGCGCGGCGCTGACCTGGACACGCTGCCCGACAACCCGGACGATCTCTCCGAAGCCTTGCAGGCGCTCGCCGGCCCCGCGGCCGGCCCCGAAGGCGGCGAACTCTACATTGACGGCTTCACCGGCGGGCGGCTGCCGCCAAAAGAGTCGATCCGCGAGATTCGCATTAACCAGAATCCGTTCTCGGCCGAGTTCGACCGGCTCGGCTTCGGGCGCATCGAAATCTTCACCAAGCCGGGCACGGACAAGCTGCGCGGCCAGGCCGCCTTCAACTTCAACGACGAGAGCCTGAACTCGCGCAACCCGTTCGCGCCCAACCGCGCGCCCTACCAGTCGCGCCGCTACGGCGGCAACTTAAGCGGCCCGCTCGTGGCGAAGAAGGCTTCGTTCTTCCTCGACTTCGAGCGGCGCGAGACGGACGACAACGAGGTGGTGAACGCCATCATCCTCAACCCCGCGCTCAACATCGTCCCGTTCGCGCAGACGCTCGTCTCGCCCCGGCGCAACACGACCTTTAGCCCGCGCTTCGATTATCAACTCAACCCGACCAACACGCTCGTCGCGCGCTACACCTACGAGCATGACCGGCGCGAGAACTCCGGCGTCGGCGATCTCTCGCTGCCCGAACGCGCCGTCAACAGCACGAACACGCAGCACACCTTCCACCTGACGGAGACCGCCGTCATCAACCAGAAGGTGATCAACGAAACGCGCTTCCAGTTCATCCACGAGCGCAACGAGACCTTGGGCGGCAGTAACGCGCCCACCTTACGCGTGCTCGACGCCTTCACGGGCGGCGGCGCGCAGTCCACCGGCTCGTCGAACGAGTTGAACCGCTTCGAGCTGTCGAACTACACCTCCTGGGTGGCGGGCCGGCACTCCATCAAGGCCGGCGGCCGCCTGCGCGGCACGCGCATCACCAACGTGTCGCCGCAGAACTTCGCCGGCACGTTCACCTTCACCGGCGGCACAGCGCCGCAACTCGACGCGAACAACCAGATCGTGCTCGATGCCACGGGCCAGCCCGTCCTCGTCTCCATCACGAGCATCGAGCGGCTGCGGCGCACGCGGCTGCTTCAGGGGCGCACCAACCCGGCGACGGGCCAGCCCTTCACCGCCGCCGAGATACGCGCGCGCGGCGGCGGCGCGACGCAGTTCTCGCTCTCCGGCGGCAACCCGCAGGCGCGCGTCACGCAGTACGACTTCGGCCCCTTCATACAGGACGACTGGCGCGTGCGCCCGAACCTGACCGTCTCTGCGGGCTTGCGCTACGAGACGCAGACGAACATCGGCAGCCATCTGAACTTCGCGCCGCGCCTCGCCTTCGCGTGGTCGCCGGCCCGCGCCGCGGGCGGCGGCGGCGGTGGCGGCGGGCGGCCCGCGCTCGTCGTGCGCGGCGGCTTCGGCATCTTCTACTCGCGCTTTAACGAAAACCTGACCTTGCAGGCCAACCGCTTCAACGGCACGAACACGCAGCAGTTCATCGTCACGACCGCCACCGCGAACGGCACGCAACTGCTCGATCAGGTGCTGTTCCCCGCGAGCGGCATCACGAACGTGCCGACGCTCGCGCAACTCGCGGCCTTCAGCATCCCGCAGACCGTCCGCCGCGTCGCGCCCGACCTGTCCGCGCCCTACACGATGCAGACCTCGCTCAGCGTCGAGAAGCAACTGCCGCGGCGCACTTCGCTCTCGATCAACTTCGTCAACGCGCGCACGCTCCACGTCCTGCGCTCGCGCAACATCAACGCGCCGGTGAACGGCGTGCGCCCGCTGGGCGCGGTCGGGAACATCTTTGAGTACGAGTCGAGCGGGCGCTTCAACCAGACGCAGTTGATCGTCAGCGCCAACAACCGCTTCAGCCGCAAGTTCACGGTCTTCGCGTCCTACACGCTGAACCGCGCGCGCAGCGACACGGACGGGGCGCAGACGTTCCCCGTCAACCAGTTCGATCTGAGCGGCGAGTACGGGCGCTCGGCGCAGGACATACGCCACCGCCTCTTCATCGGCGGCTCGCTCAACGCGCTGCCGTGGGACATACGCCTCAGCCCGTTCGTCACGGCCAACTCGGGCCGCCCCTTCAACATCACGACCGGGCGCGACACGAACGGCGACACGCTGTTCACCGAGCGCCCCGCCTTCGCCACCGATCTGTCCAAACCCGGCGTCGTCAGCACGCGCTTCGGCACGTTCGACCCGAACCCCGCGGCCGGGCAGGCCCTCATCCCGCGCAACTTTGGCACGGGGCCTTCGTTCTTCACTGTCAACCTGCGCGTCAGCAAGACGTTCGGCTTCGGCGAACTGCGCGGCGGCACGGGCGGGGCGGGCCAAGGTAGAGGCGGCGGGGGCGGCGGCGGTGGTGGCGGTGGTGGTCGCGGCGGCGGTCGTGGCGGACGCGGAGGTGGCGGCTTCGGTGGCGGCGGGGGCGCGCAGGGCGGCGGCACGTTCGGCGACGCGCAACGCACGGAGAAGCGTTACAGTCTGACCGTCTCCGTCAACTTCCAGAACCTGCTCAACCACACGAATCTGGGTCAGCCCATCGGCAACCTCAGTTCGACGCTCTTTGGGCGCTCGACCTCGACGGCCGGCGGCTTCGGCGGCGGCGCGGGCGGTGGCGGCGGCAATCCCGCGGCCGGCAACCGCCGCGTTGATCTGTCGCTGCGCTTCAGTTTCTGACAAGGGCGGCGCGGGCGTAACTGGCAGTCACCACGAGGGCACACGAGCAACACGAAAAAGTTCAAGCCGCTTCGTGTCGTTTCGTGTGCCCTCGTGGTGACTGCCCGTCTCCCCCGCGCCGTCGGCCCGTAGTGCCCACGCTTGCGCTCGTTTCGGCGCATCCTTACAATGCTGTGTAGCGAAATCGTCAAGCACGTCCAGGCTGACCGACGCGCGCGCTCCCCCGGCATTCGCTGTCCGAGCACGCGCGCCGTCGCACTTTCGTTGAAGGAGATTTTCAGCGCATGAGTACGCCGCACGACCCTTACGACCCCATCCACCAGGCCGAGCCGGTGGACGATCTGATGCTGCGCGATGACGAAGGCGGGCCGGAACGCGAGCGCGTCTCGTCGTCCGTGCGCGACATCGCCTCGCGCATCCCCGAATCGCTCTCTTCCATCGGGCGCGACATCAGCCGCACCATCGAGCGCGCCATCGCGGCTAAGGACGACTACGTGGTCGCCGTCAAGCTCTCGCACGAGGCGCAGGACAAGCTGGAACAACTCGTGCAGGCGGGCGTCTTCCGCAGCCGCGCCGAGGCGGCGGCCTTTCTGATTGACGAGGGCATCAAATCGCAGACGGCGCTCTTCGACCGGGTGCAGCAGAAGCTCTCCGAGATCGAGCGCCTGCGCGCGGAGCTGCGCGGCATGATCAACACGCCGCCGGCTTAGCGCGTTCGCGGCGCGACCTCTCTTCGCGTGTATTTTATGAAACTTCTGCTCCTCAGTGTTGTCGCTCTCGTCTTCTGCGCCGCCGTGCAGGCGGCCGCCCAGGCGCAAGAGGGTGGACGGACGGGCGGCGAGCAGACGGAAGAGAAAGTTTATAAGCCGGGGGAGGTAGATAAGCGGGCCAAGATCACCGACATACCCACTCCGGAGATGACGGATGAGGCCCGCCGCCACAGTTTCCACGGCGAGGTACTACTCACCGCCGTCCTCGCCGCGGACGGGCTGGTAACGCACATTACCGTCATCCGCGGCGCGCCTTACGGCATGACGGAAGAATGCGTGAAGGCGACGCGCGGGAGCAAGTTCGAGCCGGCGATTAAGGACGGGCGCGCCGTGTCGCAACACGCGACCTTCTCTTACAATTTCAACCTGTACTGAGGTCAATTTTCTCAGCCGCCGCGCGCTGTGCTGACGGTGAAGAATATGAATCGCACGTTAAGCATCACACTCTGTCTCGCACTCGTCTTTGCCTTCGCCGCCATGCAGGCGACCGCGCAGTCGGGGCGCAAAGCGCCTGAGCCGAAGGACGCGGGGCAGCAGGAGAAGAAGGAAGACCCGCCGCAGGCGGACGCGGACAAGCCGCGCAGCGGCAAGGAGGTCACGAAGCGCGCGGTCATCCTGGCGAAGCCCAACCCCGACTATCCGCGCCAGGCACGCCGCAGCAGGGTGGCGGGCAGGGTCGTCCTGCGCATCGTCCTCTCCGCCGACGGCCGCGTGGGCGACAAGATCGAGGTCATCGAGGGCTTGCCCGAAGGCGTGACCGAGGCGGCGATGGCGGCGGCGCGCAAGATTCAGTTCATCCCGGCGGAAAGGGACGGCCGCCCCGTCTCGCAGTACGTCACCGTCGTTTACAACTTCAACCTTTACTGAGGTCAAGCTTGTCAGCCACCTTCACACTGCCGCACGTACCCGTCGCAGAGTTCACGCTTGAGAACGGCCTGCGTGTCGTCATGAGCGAGGAGCACAGCGTGCCCGTCGTCTCGGTCGCGGTCTACTACGACGTAGGCTCGCGCAACGAGCGCGCCGGGCGCACGGGCTTCGCGCACCTGTTCGAGCACATGATGTTTCAAGGCTCGGAGAACGTGCCGAAGGCCGCGCACTTCCAGTACATCTTCAACGCGGGCGGCACGATGAACGGCACGACCTCGACCGAGCGCACCAACTACTTCGAGACCCTGCCCGCGAACCAACTCCCGCTCGCGCTCTGGCTTGAGAGCGACCGCATGCGCTCGCTGAAGGTCACGCAGGAGAATCTGGACAACCAGCGCCACGCCGTGCAGGAGGAGAAGCGGCTCAACTACGACAACCGGCCGTACTCGAACGCCTTCCTCCGGCTGAACGAACTGATCTTCCAGAACCCGGCGAACGCACACTCGACCATCGGCTCGATGGAGGACTTGGACGCCGCCTCGGTCGAGGACGTGCGCGAGTTCTTCCGCATCTACTACGCGCCGAACAACGCCGTGCTCACCATCGTCGGCGACTTCGACAGCCGGGAGGCGCGCGCGCTCGTGGAAAAATATTTCGCCACCATCCCGCGCCAACCTCAGCCGCCGCCCGCGGATGTGAGCGAGCCGCCGGGCGTCGCCGCGCGCTTCGAGTCTTACCCCGACCGCTTCGCGCAACTGCCCGCGCTCATGCTCGGCTGGAAAGCGCCCGCGCGCCGCGCGCCCGACTTCTACCCGCTCTCGCTCGCCAGCGACCTGCTGCTCGAAGGCGAAAGCTCGCGCCTCTACCAGCAACTCGTGAAGGGCGACGAGTCGGTCGTCGCCGTGCAGGGCGGCATCGGCGAGCGGCGCGGCCCTTCGTCGCTGTATCTGTTCGCCATCCCCAAGCCCGGGCGCACGACCGAAGAGATACGCCAACGCATCCAGCGCGAGATCGCCGAACTTGCCGCCGCGGGGCCGACCGACGCTGAGATGGAGAAGCTGCGCAACGGCCTCTTGAACGACGCCGTGCGCGGCCGGCAGTCAACCATGTACTGCGCGCAGCGTCTCGCCGAGTACGCGCTCTACGACGGCGACCCGCACCTCTTCAACACAGAGTTGGAGCACTATCTGGCCGTCACGCCCGCCGAGATCAAGGCGGCCGCCGCGCACTACCTCGACACCGAAGACTACACGCTGCTCGAAGTCGTCCCCGCGCCCGAAGCGGCGGCTGCGGCCGAGCCGATCCCCGCGGCGGAGGCGGAACAGCCCGGCGCGCCGCCCCCGCAAGTCCCCCCGCACCCGCGCGTCGAGCCGCCGCCCCCCACGCAAGAACCTGACACCCCGCTCGCCGACGCAGAGTCGCAGCCCGAACGCCCCGTCGAGCCGGCCGACGCGCCGCAGTAAAAACGTCCGTTGTCCGTGGTCAGCTGGCCGTCGTCCTCGCCACGCAAGCCACACGCTGAGGATGAAACGGGCAACTGCCGACACAAGCACAACGGACAACTGACCACGGACAACGGACAGCTTTTTTATGAGCACAGAAGCGACCAACGAGACTTTCCGCCGGCAGCCGCCCGCGCCGCTCGCGCCGCGCCCGCTGAACCTACCGACGCTGGAGGAGACGACGCTCGGTAACGGCCTGCGCGTGGTCTTCGTCGAGCAGCGCCGGCTGCCGCTCATCAGCCTGCGCCTCGCGTTCCGCACGGGCGACGCGCACGACCCGCCGGAGTTGCCGGGCCTCACAGACGTGATGGCGGTCATGCTCAACGAGGGCACAGAGACGCGCACGAGCAAGGAGATCGCGGACGAGACGGCGCGCATCGGCGCGACCCTGAGCGCCGGCTCGAACTCCGACTACATGACGGTCGCCGCGTCCGCGCTCACGCGGTTCGCGGGCGAGATTCTTGAACTGCTCGCGGACGTGGTCTTGCGCCCCTCGTTCCCCGAAGACGAACTTGAGCTGACGAAACAGAACGCGCTGCAAAACCTGATCGCGCAGCGCGGACAGCCCTCGTTCCTGGCGAACGAGCGCATGGCGCGTGTTATCTACGGCGCACACCCTTACGCCGTCGTCTCGCCCACGCCCGAATCCATCGGTGCGATCACGCGCGCGCGGCTCGCCGAGTTTCACCGCACCGCCTTCATCCCCAACAACGCCGTCCTCTTCGTCGGCGGCGACTTCGACCGCGCGCAGGTGCTCGCGCTCGTCGAACAACTCTTCGGCGCGTGGCCGGCGGGCACGGTGCAAGCGGCCGCGTTCCCCGCCCCGCCCGCGCGCGCGCGGCGCACCGCCTACATCGTGGATCGCCCCGGCTCGGCGCAGTCGAACATCGTCATCGCCAACCCCGGCATCACGCGCACGCACCCCGACTATTTTCCGCTGCTCCTGATGCACACGGTGCTCGGCGCGAACGCCTCGTCGCGGCTGTTTATGAATCTGCGCGAGGAGAAGGGCTACACCTACGGCGCGTACACGAACCTCGACGCGCGGCGCGAGGCGGGCACGTTCCGCGCCACCGCCGAAGTGCGCACGCCCGTCACCGGCGCGTCGCTCAAAGAGTTCTTCCACGAGTTCGCGCGCATCCGCGACGAGTTGGTCTCCGAGCAGGAGGCGCAGGACGCGAAAGCCTACCTCACGGGCATCTTCCCGATCCGCTTGGAGACGCTCGACGGGCTGGTGGATCAGTTGATCCAGATCAAGATGTTCGATCTGCCGGACGACTACTTGCAGACCTACCGCGAGCGCGTGCAGGCCGTCACGCGCGCCGACGTGCAGCGCGCGGCGCGCGCCTACGTCACGCCGGACACGGCGGCCGTGGTCGTCGTCGGCGACGCGGCGGCGATCACCGGGCAGGTCAGGGAGTACGCGGCCGATATAGAGTTCTACGACAGCATGGGGCAGCGCAAACGCGCCGCCCGGACGAGCGAGGGAGGGCAGGATGACGAAGCAGACGGGTGAGGCGCAGGCGAGCGCGGGCGGCGCGGCGGCGGCGGCCGAGATCGTCGGCACGTGGGCATTACAGATCAGCACGCCGTTCGGCATGCAGGCGGTCACGTTCACGGTCGAGCAGGGCGGCGGTGTCGGCGGCGCGCTGTCCGGCCGGATGACGCACGAGCGCGGCGCGGCCGACGTGACCGACATACGAGTGCGCGGGCAGGAGTTCAGCGCGCGGGCCGCCGTCACGCTCAAAGGCACGCGCATCACCGCCGACATAGACGGCCGCATCGCGGGCGCGCAGATGAGCGGCACGGTCAGAGTCAACCTGCCCATTGCCCCGCCCGCCAAGTTCACAGGGGTGAAGCAGTGAGCAGTAAAAAGCAGTCCGTCCCGACTGCTCACTGCTTACTGCTAAAAAAATCCGCCCGGCGTGTGCTCTCACGCCGGGCGGCAACCACAGGAGAATTGCCCAACTTAGAACCGCCCCGTAGCGGCCCTCGTGGGTTTGCTATGCTCGCGGATTGAGATGCGGCCCGCCCAGAGCTAGTTGCCCCTCCTGCATAGGCATTGACAAGACTTGCCGCCGGCCATATCGTGCCGCTGCTTTAACCGCACAGGGTCTCCGGTATGCGGCCTCGAAACTGCGTCCCGCCTCTCAGCACGGAGCTTGGAGCTGAGGGCGGGCGCGACATAACGTGCGCCGCCCGCCGCACCAATCCGCAACGCCACGAAGGAGGGAGAATATGAATGGCACGATGGGCATGCTGTCGGTCATCAAGATGCGCGCGCCGAAGGGGCCAGTCCCGGCCGGCATGAAGGTGACTGCCATTAGCGGCCCTAACACCACGCAGTCTGCGCCAGCCTGCCCGGCGCTCGGCGTCGGCAGCTTTACCCTTTGGCCCATGAGTTACTACGACAACCGCGTCAGCTTCGGGATGGTCATGTACGACCCCGATTGGCATGTCGTCAACCAGGTTGAGAAGAAGGGCGCGCGCTACGTCTACAAGATCACGCTCGACGGCTCTGGCAGCACAGTCACGTTCTGGGGGCAGGCGGATCAAAAAGTGACGATGGCGCTGAGCGAGATTTGTCAACTAATGTGCGTGCCAGCGTAAGCAGACTCGTAGCCGGTGATTGCCCCGTGCGCGTGCGGAGTGGCGGAAGCAGGCGATGAAGTACGAGCCGGAGTCTTGGGGAAAAGCCTACCGCGCCGACGGGTTCGTGGTCGTCCCAGACCTGCTTGACCCGGCGACTCTATCCAACTTGCGCGCCGCCTTAGACGAGATCACTCGGAACTTCGCCGGTCTTCCGCCGGAGCTTAGGGCGAAGGTATTTCTCGAGCGCGAGCACGTGCGGAACAACCCCCAGTGGTACGCCGGCCGCCTCACGCCGGAAGAGTGCGGCGAGAGCGTGCGACAGATCGAGGACCTGGCGCTGTTCTCGCCCGCGTTCGCCGCGCTCGTCTGCTACCCGCCGCTGCTGGACGTGCTGGAAGCTTTGTTCGCCAGCCCGGAGTTCACTTTTAACTACCTCGTCGGACGGCCAAAGGCGGCGCGCGTTGGCAACGGCATCGGCAACGGCAATTTCCACCGCGACACGCCGTTCGAGGAGTTCACCAGTTCAAACACAGTCATCGCCCTCCTGTGCCTCGACGAGATGACGGGCGAGAACGGGGCGACGGCTTTCATCCGCGCGAGTCATCAGGTGTCCGACGAGGAGGCGAAGCGCCCGCACTGGCGCGATGTCGCGGCAGATAAGCTGAACCCGGCGGACAAGGTGGAAGTGCGCTGTCCTGCGGGCGCGGGCATCTTCTTTAACACCAAGACGCTCCACACCGCCGGTCACAACCGCTACGCCCGCCCGCGCTACACGCTCCTGTCCGAGTGGGTCGGCCCCGGCGTCCTGCCCACTTCGGCGGTTCGTTACGCCTACCAGGGCCTAAAGCCGCGCAGTAAAGACCCCGCCTTCGCCACCCAGATCAGACTGACATTCCCGGAACAATTTGCCCACCAGGGGTGACTAATACCAACCTGCGGATCAGATGAAGGCGCGCGTTAAGGGCATGAACCACGAAGCCACACGAACAGACACGAAGCAGAACACATAAAAGTCCGTGCCGTTTGTTTCGTGCCATCTCGCATGGCTTCGTGGTTACTTCTTCTGCCCCTCGCCTTAGTCCGGCGGCTTGATATAAGCAGCAGGAGCGCCCCGACTTTCACAGCCGCGCACACTTACGGCGGTAAAGAGTGCGCCTGTGCTCGCGCGGGCGCACAAAAGAGCGATGCTCCAAATCAAACAACTGAAGAAGACCTACGCGAGCGGGGTGCAGGCGCTGAAGGGGATCGATCTCGAAGTCGGGGCGGGTGTGTTCGGGCTGTTGGGGCCGAACGGCGCGGGCAAGACGACGCTGATGAAGATTCTCGCCACGCTGCTTGAACCGGACGGCGGCGAGGTTGCGGTGGACGGCGTTGACTTCATCGGCCAGAAGACGGCGGCGCGGCGTATGCTCGGCTACCTGCCGCAGGAGTTCGGGCTGTACCCGACGCTGACGGCCGAGCAGACGCTCGCCTACTTCGCCCGGCTGAAGGGCGTCACGGACGCGAAGGAGCGCGCGCGCTTGATTGACGCGCTGCTCGACCGCGTTAATTTGAACGCCGCGCGCGGGCAGCGGGTCGGCGGCTTCTCCGGCGGCATGCGGCAGCGGCTGGGCATCGCGCAGGCGCTCATCGGCCGCCCCCGCCTGATCATCGTTGACGAGCCGACCGCCGGCCTAGACCCCGAAGAGCGCAACCGCTTTCACAACCTGCTCTCCGAGATCGCGGGCGCGGACACGGTTGTGCTGCTCTCGACGCACATCGTCTCGGACGTGTCGAACCTCTGCGGCACGATGGCGATCATCCGGCGCGGCGAGATCATTGCGTTTCGCACGCCGCGGGCGGCGCTGGCGGAGATGGCAGACGCCGTCTGGGAGGCGACGGTCGCGCGCGAGCAGTTGGCGGCGCTCAAGGCGCGCTGCCGCGTGATCTCGACGCAGATGTTCGAGGGGCAGATGCGGGTCAGAGTGTTGTCACAAAACGGACGACCGGGCACGGAGTTCTGCCCCGTCAGCCCGACGCTCGAAGACTACTACCTGAATCTTGCGAGTCAGCCGGAGGGCGTCAATTGAGCGACACGAGGTTGACGCCGTTCGTCGCGGTGTTCCAGACCGAGCTGCTGTTCAACCTGAAGCGCGTCGCGCCCTACGCGCTGATGCTCGTCTTCAGCGCGAACGCCGTCTTGTGGTGGGGCTGGGGGCCGGCGGTCGCGCGCGGCTGGGCGGTGAACAGCGACTTCTACATCGTCTGGCTGCTCGGCGGCTTCTCCTTCATGACGACGCCGCTGTTCATCGCGCTGCTGATGGGCGACCCCGTGATCAGGGACTTCCGCGTCGGCATTGATCCGCTGATCTTCTCCAAGCCGGTGGGCCGCGCCGCCTACCTGCTGGGCAAGTTCTGCGGCAACTACGTCGTGCTCGTCTGCTGCCAGGCGTGCTTCGCGCTGACGGCGCTCGCGCTCCAGGCGTTCAGCCGGCCGGGCATGATCGTCCTCGCGCCGCGCCTGCTGCCGTACCTGCAACACTTCCTCTTCTTCGTCGGCGTGACGAGCCTCGCGTTGGGCGCGATCTGCTTCACGGTCGGCACGCTCACGCGCAACGTCAAGCTCGTGTACGGGCTGGCGGTCTCCTTCTACCCGCTCTACATCGCGTGGCAGCTCACGCTCAAAGGATTGCCGTGGCGCTGGCGCATAGTGCTCGACCCTTTGCTATTCAACGTCGGGGGCAACGCCTGGCAGGGGCAGAGCGCCGACTGGCTAAACCACCTGACCGTCAGCTACGACGGCGACATGATCGCCAACCGCGCGGCGATGTGCGCGGTCGCGCTCGTTTGCCTCGGCATAGTTCACGCCCGCTTTTCGCTCGTCGAACGCGTCCGCGCGGACGCGGCGCGGCATCAGCCGACGTTGCTCAACCTTGCCCCGCGCGCGGAGAGACTTTACGGAGAGGCGGAGAGTTTCGGCGCGGCGCAGGTCGCGCAGGCCAGCGAACAAGTCGCGCCGGCCGGCGCAGTCGGCGCGGGGAAGCCGGGCGCGCTGCCGGAAGTCAGGATTGTCACGCAGGGCTGGCGTGCGACCCTCGATCAATTCAGGGCGGCGTTGGGCGTCGAGTTTCGGCTGCTGCGCGCGGAACGCAGCCTGGTCGTGGTCGCGCCGCTGGTGCTGTTCTTGTGCTGCTTGGAACTGGCCGTCTATGAGATCGCGCCCGCCCCTTCGTACTCGGCCGCCTACGCGGGCCGGACGGCGGAGGCGCTGTTGCTGTTCCTGTTCGCCGTCGCGGTCTTCTACACGGGCGAGACGATGCACCGCGACCGCGAGGCCAGAATCGAGCCGGTGTTGTGGAGCGTGCCCGCGCCCAACCTCGTGCTGCTGCTCTCGAAGTTTGCCGCCACGCTACTCCTGTCGCTCGCGCTGATCACGCTGGTCGGCGTGAGCGCCGCCGGGTTGCAGCTTTACAAGGGGCACGCGCCGCTCGAACCGCAAATCTATCTCAAGACCTACGCGGTGATCTTAGCGCCCGGCATAATCTTCATGATCGCCGCGGCCGTCGCCCTGAACATTCTGCTGCGCGACAAGTATCTGACCTACGCCGCGAGCCTCGCCGTCGGCGGCGGCTTCTATTACCTGACCGGGCAGGGCTACAACCACTGGCTTTACAATCCCGTCCTGTACCGGCTCTGGACGCCCGCCGATCTCGTCGGCGGCGACGCGCTCACACGCATTCTGGTGCACAGAGCTTACACGCTCGCGCTGTCCGTCTTACTGCTCGCGCTGGCGCTGCTCTGCTTCGAGCGCAAGGCGACGAAGGACTTAACTGAGCAGGGGCGGCTGAGCGGCGCGGGCTGGACGACGCTGGTGGCGCTTGTGTCTGTGGCTGTGGCCGTCGTGACGGGCTTAATCGTCAGCGCCGGCACGTAGCCGTTACCCGCACGATTCTGCTCCGGCAGCGAAGACGAGCATGAGCGAGCCACTTATCTTTGGCGTGGCGCAGCCACGAGTGCATTACACGGCGCGGCGCGCGGCTTACGTGGTGATCCAACGCGCGGGCAAGGTGGCGCTCGTCAGGGGCGGGCAGAAATATTTTCTGCCGGGCGGCGGCGCGCGGCCCGGCGAGACGGCGGCAGAGACGGTCGTGCGTGAGGTGACGGAAGAATTAGCGTGCGGCGTGCGCCTGCTCCGCAGCCTCGGCGCAGCCGTTCAATACTTCTACTCCGCCACGGACGACCGGCACTACCGCATGCGCGCCGCCTTCTTCGTCGGCGAGTTCACGACCGAGCCGGCCGGCACGGGCGAGCACGAGTTACACTGGCTGCCGGTCGCGGACGCTGAGCAGTATTGCTTTCACGCCTGCCACGCTTGGGCCGTGCGGCAGGCGTGACGCCGGTTCAACACGTCGCGGCAGCGAAACGTTTCCACCGCAGCACATTCACGCTTATGAACGTCGCCGCCCACGAGTCTGACCGCCCGTATGCCGCGCACGCTTCTGCCGATCCGGCCGCCCGCATCCTGCTGTTCGTGCTGTTGCTGCTCGCCGCATTCGTCTGCTACTGGCATCTGGGCACGCGCACGCTGGCGGACTGGGACGAGGCGATCTACGCGCAGGTCGCCAAAGAGGCGGCGCGGGGCGGCCACTGGCTGACGCTACATTGGGCGGGTCAGCCGTGGTTCGAGAAGCCGCCGCTCTACGTCTGGACGACCGCGCTGCTGTTTCGCCTGTTCGGCGTGAGCGAGTTCTGGGCGCGAGCCGCGTCGGCCGCCGCCGGTGTCGGCGTGGTCGCCGTGACCTACGCGCTGGGCAGAGCGATTTACGGCCGGCGGGTCGGACTCTGGGGCGCGTGCGTCCTGCTGACCAGTTATCAATTCCTCTTCTTCGCGCGCTTCGGCACGACCGACGTACTGCTGACGCTGTTCATCTACCTGGCGCTGTACGGTTACGTGCGTCTGTCCGCGCGCGGGCCGCGCTGGTGGTATCTGATCTGGGCGGCGTGCGCGCTGGCGTTCATGGTGAAGGGCGCGGCGGGCCTCGTAGCGCCCGCGACCGTCGGGCTGGCGCTGTGCTTTGAGCGCGACCGGCGCGCGCCGTTGCGCACGAGGGAGTTCTGGTGCGGGTGCTTATTGGCCCTGCTAATAGTCGCGCCGTGGCACGTCCTGATGTACGCGCGGCACGGGCGCGCGTTCGTCGCCGAGTACGTCGGCTATCACACACTCGCGCGGATGACGACGGCTTTGGAGGGGCACGAAGGCAGCTACTTCTATTACGTCGGGCGGCTGGTTGACGGCTTCTTCCCGTGGGTGCTGCTCGTGCCCGCCGTCATCATCGCCGGGCTGAAGCGGCGCGGCGCGAACCCGCCGGGCGGGCGCGTGCTGTGGCTCCTGTGCGCGCTCGTCTTCGTGCTCTACACGCTGGCGCGGACGAAGATCGCGTGGTACATCGTGCCGCTCTATCCGGCGCTGGCGCTCCTGGTCGCGGCCTTCACCGCGCGCGTTTACGACCGTTACCGCGCGCGCCCGTTCGCGCGTCGCGCGGTCGTCGCCGCGTGCGCGCTGCTCGCTGTCGTAGGTGCGCTCTATTCGTTCCTGCTGTTGCGCGCGCACGAGCGCGCCGAGAACCCGGTCGCGCAACTGGCCCGGCAGGCGGCGCGGGACGACGCGTCCGCGCACGACGCGCTCTTGCTGCTCTCTGACGGCGGGGCGTTCGCCCGTCCCGCCGCGCTGTTCTACAGCGACCGTCCCGTGCGGCAGACTTACCTCGCCGACCGGCCCGCCGACCAGAGCGCCCCGCGCTATTTCGCGCCGGAAGAGTTGTCCGCCGTAACGAGCATCGCGCCGCAGCCCGTCATCCTGCGGCGCGCGGACGCGGCGCGGCTGGCGGGCGCTTACGACATGCAGGTGCGGGCCGAGGCGGGGCCGTTGCTCTACGGCACGATCAGGCGGAAAGAGTGAAGAGGGTGGCGAGACGGGGCGGCTCGCAGTCAGGTTCACCACCCAACGCCCTTGCCGGGAGCGCGGGCGCGCGCGCCCGCCGTGAGCGCGCCAGCGCGAATAAACGATGCGCTGTTACTCAAGCTTGAAGCTGAATGAATCCTTTGAGCGTGCAAAAGCACGCTTGGCGGGCGGGACGCCCGCGCTCCCGGCAGGAAGGCGGCTCACCGCAGGGGCGCGGGCGCGGCGGCTGTAGCGCAGCCTGGTCGGCCGCGCCCGCGCGCCCTGCGGTGAAGTCATGACGCGGGCGGCTACTTCGTCAGCACCTCGCGGAAAAACTCGACGGCGCGCGGGTCGCCCGACTCGCCGAGCAGGCGGATGGCCTGCTTGCGCACCTGCGGGTTCGCGTGCGTGCGCGCAATGCGGATGAGGATCGGCACGGCTTCGTCCGCCGGGCGCTCGCTGATGGCGCGCACGGCCTGCACCTGTACCTCTGTGTTGCCGTCATTGCTTTCGGCCGTGTCGCTCAGGAACTTCAGACTGCGCGCCCCGGCGCGCTCGCCGAGCAGGCGGATGGCGTTCCGGCGCAGGTCTGTGTTCTCGTCGGCGCGCGCGACCTCGAACAGCTTGTCCTCGACGCGCGTGCTCTTGATCTCGGAGAGCGACTGCAAGACCGTGCGGCGCACTTCGGGGCTGCGCTCCGCGTCGTAGAGTTTGATCAGGTCTTCGACGACCGCCTCGCCGCGCTCGCCGAGCACGCGGATGGCGTGCTTGCGCAGTTCCGGGTTCGCCTCTGTGCGCGCGATCTCAAGCAGTCGTCCCTGCGCGCGCGGACTCTTCGTCTCCGCCAGCGCGTGCAGCGCCGCGCGCCTAACGTCCACGTCGGCTTCACCCGCGTAAATCTTCATGATCTCGTCCACGACCGAGTCGCGCTCGAACTCGCCGAGCTGGTGCACGGCCGCGCGGCGCGTCTCGCGATCCGCGTCCGTCTTCGCCACGCGGAGCACGAAGGCGAGCGCGGCGTCGCGGTCGTCGTTGTTGCCGGCGGCGCGGACGATGCTGCGCCGCAGTTCGCGCTCGGACACGCTCTCATACAAACTCTGGAGCGTCGTAAGCGCGTTGCGGTCGCGGCTCTCGCCGATGGCGTAGGCGGCCTTCTGGCGCAGCTTCGCATCTTCGGCGGCGTTGCGCACAAGTTCGGCGAGGAACGCCTGCTCGCCGCCGACCTGACCGAGCCAGTAGACGGCGGACGAGCGTATGCGCTGGTTCTGCGACGTGCGGATGAAGTTCTTGAGCAGCGGCCCGACGCGCGCGTCGTCGTGGAGCGAGATGGCGAGCACGGCGCGCTCGGCCAGGAGGCTCGCGGGCGCGGCGTCTGCCAATCCGCGCAGGTAGTTCAGGCTCTCCTCATTGTTCGCGCGGCCGAGCCAGTAGACGGGGTAGCCCGCGTACTCGCGCTTGCGCTCAAGGTTGTAAATCTCCATGCGCGTGACCTGGTTGCTCGCCGGGTCGCGCAGGACGAAGATGGCGAGGTTGCGCGTCTCGACCGTCATGCCGTTCGCGGTCGTGCCCGTGAAGATGGTGGTGTTGCCGACCGTGTTCATGTTGCCGTGAAACTCGTGGATGGTCGGATCGACGGCGACGGCCGGGCGCACGTCGAAGGCGTAGGCCGACCAGTAGGGCGTGCTCGCGCCGCGCGCGCGCTGCCGCGCCGCTTCGAGCCGCGCGTTCAAGTCCGCGCCCTCGACCGGCGTGAAGCTCTGGATCGTGACCGCGGGCGCTTGCGCCTGTTCGCCGACTTGGGCGGGCGTGGCCGCGGCGGCGGCGACCGTCGCCGCCGGGAGGCGCTCGCCGCGCGCGCAGGCCGTCGCGGCGAGCGCGCAGCTTAGAACGAACGAGTGGAATAATTTTGATTGCCGCATGATGCTTTTAACCTTTCTCCTGCCTCCGGCCTATTTCAACAACTCTTCCAGGAACTTCAGCGCGTCCGGGTCTTTGCTCTCGCCGAGCATGCGGATGGCCAGCTTGCGCAGCTCGACGTTCTGATCGCCGCGCGCGATGGCGATGAGCTTGCGGATCGCGCTCTTCTGGTGCGACTCGCCGAAGGCGCGGATGAGCGTGCCCTTGACCTGCACGTTCTGCTCCGCGTCGTACAGGCCGATCAACTCGTCCACGGTCTGCGCGTTGTCGCGCTCGCCGAGCCGGCGGATGGCGAACAGGCGCAGGTCGAGCTTCTCCATGCCGCGCGCCACCTCGTAGAGCTTGGCCTGCGCGCGCGGGTCGTTCGTCTCGGAGAGCGCGCGCAGCAGGCCCTGCTTGATCTCGTCGTTGGTCTCGGTCGAGTAGAGACCGATCAGGTCGGCGAGCGCCGTCGAGCCGCGCTCGCCGAGGCGGCGGATGGCGAAGACGCGCAACTCCGGCGTCTCGCCGCGCCGCGCCACGTCGAGCAGCTTGGCGTGCGCGCGCGGGTCGTCGCGCTCGGCGAGGGCGCGCAGGATTTGCCCCCTGATCTCCATCGAGCGCTCCGCGTCGTAGATGCGGATGAGCGTGTCGAGCGTCGTCGGGCTGTCGCGCTCGCCGAGCCGGCGGATCGCCGTCTGCCGGAGCGACAGATCGTCGCCGCTCGTGGCCACCTCGATGAGCTTCGCCTCGGCGCGCGGGCTGCGCATCTCGGAGAGGGCGCGCAGGATTTGCGCCCTGATCTCAGGCATCCGATCCGCGTCGTAGAGCCGCGCCAACTCGTCCGCCACAGCGTCGCCGTTCTGCTCGCCGAGCCGCTTGATGGCGGTCAGGCGCAGCCTCACGTCCGGCTGGTTGCGCGCGATGTCGATCAGGATGGGGACGGCGCGCGCGCCGCCGTGCGAGCCGAGGAGCGAGACGGCCGCCGACTTCAAGGCCGGGCAGTCCGCCGCGCCGCCCTTGAGCACGTCGCCGACGAAGGCGATGGCGCGATCCTCGTCCGCCTCGAAGAGGCTTTGCAGCGCGAGGATTTTGATCTCGCAGTTGTCGCGGTCGAGCGCCTGCCGGATGGCGTCCTGGTAGCCAAGCTCGACGAGCATCGCCTTGGCTTCCTCGCGCCAGCTTGAGCGGCTGAACTCGTTGACGAGCCGCAGGAGCGGCTGCGCCGCCTCCTGCTTCTTGCCCTGCTTCTTCAGCGCGTAGGCGAGCCAGTAGAGCGCCGCGTCCACGTCCTTGTCCTTCGGGTAGTCGTTGACGAAGTTGCGGAACTTCTCGCTCGCCTGCTGCCAGTTCTCCGTCTCGATCAGGTCGCGCCCCTCGCGGAACATCTTCATCGCGGGCGAGTCGGTCTTCGACGACTGTACGAAGCGGTTGAGTTTCTGTATGTCCTGATCGCGCCCGTAGGCTGGCCCGCTGCGCACGAAACCGGCGACGGCGACGGCGCACACGACGAGCAGGATGAGACCGCGCCGCGCGGCGCGTTGGCGTTTAAGTAATCGTATCAAGGCTGTCATGATGAGTTATGTCCGTCCTGACTTTGGATTAGTAACACTCGCGGGCGGCCGAGCGGGCATCCTGCGACGCCGAGCGGCCGCCGAAAATCTCTCACTCGTAGGCGCGCGCCAGCGCCGTCGAGTTGACTTGCAGCAGCGCGACCAGGTTCTTGCGCTGCACGCGCTCTTTGATCGCGCCCACGTCTTCCGCGCTCGCCCCGGCTGGCAGGTTGGCGATGTCGAGCAGGATCGGCTCAAGGCTGTCGAGCAGCGACGCCACCTGCGCGTTGCCGGCGTTCACCGCCTCGCGGCGCAGCACGATGTTCTGGTAGAGCAATTGCTGCGCGCGCCGCCGCTCGTGGCTCAGATCGAGACCCGCGCCCGGCGCGTCCGCCCGCGCGTTGCGGAAGGTGCGCAGCAGCAGTTCCGCCTGCTCGACGTGGCGCGCGGTCAGCGTCTCCGCGTCGGCCGAGCGATTGAGCGCGGGGGCGGGCACGGCCGCGGTGGTCGCGTTGACGGCGACGTAAGCCGGCGCGGCCTCACGCCTCGCCTGCGGCAGGCGTTCCGGTCGCACGCGCTGCTCGCGCGACGACTTCACGGCCGCCGACTGCGCGCCGGGCTGATTGCTTACCCGCTTGCCCGTAACGTCGGCGACCGTGGGCCGCTCTTCGCCGCGCGCAGTGTTCCGCTCGTCGTGCTGCGCTTGCTGCTGATTCGCGTTCGGCGCGCTCGCAACTTCCGTGTGCGTCTCCGTGCGCTGCGCCGGCTGCGTGCTGCGCGTGTTGTTGTTTGTCGGCACGCCAGCAATCGAGACATGGCGTTGATTGTTGCGGTAGAAGACGACGGCGACGGCCACACCCACGACGAGCAGCGCGAACGCGGCGGCCCAAGCGGGGTTGAAGCGCGGCGCGGCGAAGGCGGCGCGCAGGCGTGCGCCCCAGCCGGCGGCCGGCGTGGCACGGCCCGCGCCGCCTTGCGCGCCGAGAATTGACGCGAGCGCGCGGCGCTGGGCGTTGATGTCAACGAGCACGGGGTAAGCCGTGATCTGCTGGCGTAGGTTGACGAAATCCGCGCGCGCCTGCCGGCACTCGGCGCAGGCCAACAGGTGGCGCTCGACTTCGTGCAACTCGGCCGGCGACAACTCGCCGTCAATCAGCAGCGATACTTTTTCCGTGAACTCGCAACTCATAATCTGCTCTCGCCTGCCCCCTCGTCTTTCAGTGCGTGCCCGCGCCGGCCGCCGCGCGGACTCGGTTGGCCCAACGCGCGCGCAGCGCCGCCCGCGCGCGGAAGATGTCCGTCTTGACCTTGCTCTCCGACACGGCGAGCACCTCGGCGATCTCGCGGTAGCTCAACTGCTCCTGCTCGCGCAGCAGCAGGGCCGTGCGCTGGTCTTCCGGCAAACCTTTGAGCATGTCGAGCACCAACTCCTGCCGCTCCTGCGTCTCGTACTCCTCTTCGGGCGTGCGCGTGTGCGGGCGCATCACCTCGACGACGCGATCAAAGAGCCGGTGGCGCGTCTGCCCGCGCCGGAACTCGTTGCTGGCGAAGTTGCGCGCGACGCGGTAGAGCCAGAAGCGCGCTTCGGCCGGCGGGATCGTGCCCCACACGGTGCGGTGCAGTTGCAGGAAGCTCTCTTGCGCCAAATCCTGCGCGAGGCTAGCGCGCCCGCCCAGCAGGCACTCCAGAAACCGGCAGAGGCTCGGATAAAATTCCTGAAACAGCATGGTGAACTCGTCTTCGCTCGCCATAAGCTGCGCTACGTTAACTAAAACACACGGGCGCGGCAAAAGTTACAGCCGGCCGCGCGAAAAAAAAGCGGGCCGGGCGGGCCTGGTGGCCCGCCCGGCCTGCGCGTAGTCCGGGCTGAGGCGGTAAGAAACTGGCTGAAAAGCCCTCCGCGGCCCTGCGGCGGCTCTCTCTGCGCCCTTTGCGGTTAAGAAATTTTTTACCGCAAAGGGCGCTAAGCGGGCCGCGAAGGTACGCGAAGGAGCGAGCGTCCACCGTCGCTACTGGCAGATGACGCCCGGCCCGCAGCCCCCGCCGCCGCCGTAGTCGCAGAAGCAGGAGTCTGGATACCAGATGCCGCCGTTGTTGTAGCAGTTCTGCTCCTGCCAGGGGTCGCACGTCGGCCCGACGAAGCAGCGCGCGCCCGAAGCTGGCGGCGGCGTGTCGCCCTGGAAGCGGTTGCGGTACTCGGTCGAGGACAGGAAGGCGTTGACCGTGTCCTTGTAGTCCTGCTCGACGTTGCCGCGCTCCTGCCGGCGCTGTTCCAGAATGCCAAGCCAGAACTGGTAGCCGCTGTCGGACGGATCGACGCAACGCGCCAGATAGACCATGTAGCAGACGCGGATGAACTCCTGGTTGTACTCGGTCGTGCCGAAGGCCAGGTTTTCGAAGTTCACGTCTGTGCGGTTCCAGAACTCGGTCGAACGCATAAACCCGTAGGACACCTCCACCCGCTTGGTGTTGATGCAGGCGGCGTCGCCGCCGCATTGCGTGATCACCGCAGTCCAGCCCTCCATCCCGCCGCTATCCGGCTCGCGCAGCACGAAGTCGAGGTAGTGCTGCCAGACGAAGAACCGCTGATCGTCAATCGGGTTCGCCGGGGCGGGCGCGAACAGCGAGTAGAGCAGCCGGTTGGGCGAGCCTTGCGCGTCCCCGATGCGGTCGAGCGTCGCGTTGGCCTTGATGATCTGGTTGACGACGGTCGGCGACATCGAGTTGCGGTCGGTGCGCCCCTCCAAGTAGAGCGCGGCGACGCCCGCGACGTGCGGCGCGGCCATCGAAGTGCCCGACAGCTCTATCGAGTCCGTGCTGCTGCGGTTGTAGGTGGAGACGATGCCGAAGCCGGGCGCGAACAGATCGACGACCGAGCCGAAGTTCGAGAACCACGCGCGCTGGTCGTTGTAGTCCGACGCGCCGACGGTTAGCGCCTCGGAGACGCGCGCCGGCGAATTGTTGGCGGCGTTCTGCGTCTCGTTGCCGGCGGCGATGGTGTAGGTGACGCCCGCGGCGATGGAGTTGCGCACCGCGTTGTCCATGCTCGTGTTGGGCGAGAAGCGCAGGCTGATGTTGGCGACCGACGGGATCGTCGGCCAGTTCTGGTGGAACTGCGTGACGTAGTTGATGCCGGCGATGACCGTCGAGGCGTTACACTGCCCGGCGCTGTTGCAGACCTTGACGGCCAGCGGGTACGAGTTCTTGGCCACGCCGTAGGTCGCGCTGCCGATGATGCCGGCGACGTGCGTGCCGTGCCCGTTGCAGTCCTCGCAGCCGTCGTGGATGTAGTCGGCGGCCAGCCACGAGCGCCCGCCGAAATCCACGTGCGAGCTGAGGATGCCGGTGTCGATCACGTAGACCCAGACGCCCGTGCCCGACGAGTTGTAGTTGTACTGCCCGTCCACGGGGCGGTCGCGCTGGTCAATGCGATCCAGCCCCCAGTTCGGCGGGCTAAACTGCGTCGCCGCGATCTCGCCCTGCGCGTCCTCTTCGACGTACTTGACGCGCGGGTCGCGGCTGAGCGCCTGCGCCGCCGCCTCCGGCAGCCGCACGGCGAAGCCCTTGAGCGCGCTCTCGTAGACGAAGAGGATTTGCCCGCCGTGCGCCTGGGCGAGCGCCTGCGCGACGGGCGCGACGCTCCCGCGCCCGACCGCGTTGTCGTTTAAGACGACGACGTACTGGCCCGGCACGGCGCGCGCTACGCGGCGGAACTTAGCTTGTGCGGCCCGCCCCTGGCTATGCGAAGGCGAGGGCCAGAGTGTGCAGACCGCGAGGACGAGAATGGTGAGCGATGCGAGAATTTTCTTCATGGTGATTACTCCTTGACAGGCGCGCTTGTGAGACCGCCTGCTGCTGCGACCTGTTGAAACGGTGAGATTGGAAGGGCAGACGGGGAGACTTAAAAGTTGGCGGCGGGCCGGAGCGGAAACGCAGGCGGCCCGCGGCGGCACAGACACCGGCCGGCGCGCAGACCGTCTGCCGGTCGTGCGCCGTCAGGGCCGGACAGATCACTAGAGTCTTGCCGGTGTGTGCGGCTGCGGGTGCGAGGGCAACGCGCTTCATCGCTTTTGGCCCGAACGCTCGTGAGACAGACCTACCCGGCACGCGCTGAGGGGCGCGTTGTTTGCCGGCGAACGTGCGCGAGACGCGGCCCGGCACGCAGGACGTTGCGGCTAACGTTTAATTGGTCGGGAGAGCCTTTTACGGGAGCTGTCGTTGATAGACGGCCGCACTCTAAACCTACGCTGCTCTCTTGTCAACATTCATTTCGCCCGATCCGTTTCGCACCCGTCTGACGTGTCAGCCGCCTTCGATTTTGCCCAACCGGCGCGGTCAACGAAGTCTGCCGCGCCGCGCCCGCGCGCCTCGATACATCCGCGCGCCGCCGCTCCGATTGATCGTGTATATTGGCTGCGCCATGACCTTCTTCTACCTCCTCCTGCTGATCCCGCTCTCGCTGGCGCTCCATTTTTTGCACGCGCCGCCGCTCGCCGTCTTCATCACCGCCGCGCTCGCCATCATCCCGCTCGCCGAGTGGATGCGGCGCGCGACTGAGCAGTTGGCGCTGCGCGCCGGCTCGGTCATTGGTGGCCTGCTGAACGTCACGTTCGGCAACATGGCCGAGTTGATCCTGGCGCTCATCGTGCTGCGCGCGGGCAACCTGGCGGTTGTGAAGGCGACCATCACCGGCTCGATCATCGGCAACAGCCTGTTCGGTCTCGGTCTCGCCATCCTCGCCGGCAGTTGGGGGCGGGCGAAGCAGACCTTCAAACGCGACCACGCCGGGCTGCTCTCCAGCCTGCTCATCCTTTCCGTCATCGCCCTGCTCGTGCCCGCGCTCTTCGACTACACAGAGCGCGGGCTGTTCGCCGCGACGAAGGCGAGCGCCGAACTGCTCGACGAGCGTCTGAGTCTTGGCGTCGCCGTCGTGCTGATCCTGGTCTACGTCGCCAATCTCGTCTACACGCTGTTCACGCACAGCGACGTGTTCGCCTACGAGGAGGGACACGGCGGCGAGCAGCCTGAGTGGTCGCTCTGGCGCTCGCTCGGCGTGCTGCTGGCGGCGACCGTCGCGGTGGCGCTGGAAGCAGAGCTTGTCTCCGGCGCGCTCGAAGAGACGGCGGGCACGCTGGGGCTGACCACCTTCTTCCTCGGCATCATCGTGCTGCCGATTGTCGGCAACGCTGCCGAGTATTTTTCGGCCGTCTATTTCGCGCGCAAGGATCAGATGGGGCTGGTGGTGGGCATCGCCGTCGGCGCGAGCATACAGGTGGCGCTGCTGACCGCGCCGCTCCTCGTGCTCGTCTCCTACGCGATGGGCCGCCCGATGAACCTCGTCTTTAGTAACCCGCTCGAACTGATCGCGCTCGCGGGCGTCGCCTTCGCCGTCAACTCCATCGCGCAGGACGGCGAGACGACCTGGTTCGAGGGCCTACTGCTCCTCGCCGTCTACGCCCTGCTCGCGCTCGCCTTCTTCTTCGCCACCCCGAACGCCCCGGCCGCGCACGGGCTACCATGATGCCTGACGCTGGGAGCGCGGGCGTCCCGCCCGCCGTGAGCGCGCCAGCGCGAACAAATAGGCGCGCTTTAACTCAAGCTTGAATCTTAACGAATCCTCTTGAGCGTGCTCACGCACGCTTGGCAGGCGGGACGCCTGCGCTCCCAGCAGGATGGCCGCAGTTGACTATTCGCTGCTTTAACTCGCGAGCAGGATGCGCAGGTCGCGCACGTTCGTGCCGGTCGGGCCGGTCTCGATGGCGTCGCCGAGCGGGCGGAAGAAGTTGTAGGCGTCGCTGCGCGCAAGATAGTCGGCCGCGTCCAGACCGAGCGCGTGTGCGCGCGTGATCGTCGTCTCGTCCGCGATTGCTCCGGCCGCGGGGCTGTTGCCGTCCACGCCGTCCGTACCCGCGTGCAGCGCCGCCACATGCCAGCCCGCGCGGGTGATGTCGTCCGCGTGCGCGGCGAACTCGACGGCACAGCGCAGCGCCGCTTCGAGATTGCGCCCGCCCGTGCCATCACCGCGCACGGGACAGATAAACTCGCCGCCGGAGATGAGACAGACCGTGCGCGCTGCGGGCGTTCGTTCGCGCATTCGCAGCAGGCGGGCGACCAGTTCACGACAGCCAGCCTCGACCGGCGCTTCCGTCAGATCGTCGCACACTTCGACCGCGCAGCCACGCGCCCGCGCCGCCTGTGCCGCGGCCTCTTTCGCGCGCTCGTTATCGAGCAGCACGTAGTGTCGCCGCAACGCGCCCACCGCCTGCGCGTCCTGTGCGCGCGCCGCGTCTTCAGTCTGCGCTTCAGCGAGCGCGCGTAGCACCGACGCCGGCAGTCGCCGCCGCAGTTGATAGCGTTCGAGTATGTCCGCGACCACGTGCGCCGCGTCGTCTGCTTGTGCGGGCGCGTAGGTCGGCCCCGAAGCGACCTGCGCGGCCGCGCCGGGGTTTGTGTCCGAGACGATGAGCGAGACCTGCGCGGCGGCGGGAGCGAGCGCACTGAGACCGCCGCCTTTGACGGCGGAGAGGGCGCGGCGCACCGCGTTGATCTCCGCGATGGTCGCGCCGCACGTGACCAGGGCGCGGTTGGTCGCGCGCAGCTCGGCGAGCGTGACGCGGCCGTCGCGCGGCAACTCCATCATGGCCGAGCCGCCGCCTGAGATCAGGAACAGCAGCAGCGAGGCGGCGCGGTCAACGGTATGCAACAAGGCGCGCGCCGCATGCCCCGCCGCCAGGCTCGCCTCGTTCGGCAGTGGGTGACCGCCCGCGAAGACCTGCCAGCGTGCGGGCAGCGACGCGACCGGCTCAGGCGCGGACAGGACGCCGCGCGTGAGGCGCGCGCCGAGCACGTCGTCGAGCGCCGCTGCCATCGCGCCGCCCGCTTTGCCGAGGGCGACCGCGTACACGCCCGCGAAAGCATTCAACTCGAACTCCGCGTCAACGACCGTCAGCCGTGTGCCTTCGAGCCGCACCGCTTCGCCAACTGCGCGCTTGGCGTCCATACCTTGCAGTGCGTCGGCGAAAATGTCGCGCGCGAGTTGCTTGAGGTTGTGCGCTTCGTTGCTCACAGTCCGGCGAGTGTTACGTCAGAAGCCGCGGAACGGCAGGTGCGGCCCGCGTTGCAGCCAGTTGTCGGTCGGGTAGTGTGTGCGCGCGTCCGTAACGTGCAGCGTGTAGGCGTGGCGCGAATGGGGCGAGCGGTTGGCGCGGCTCAGGTGCGGCAGCGCGCCGTCGAGGACGACGAGGCTGCCCGCCGCGACTTCGAGCGGCACGAGCGTGTCCATGGGCCAGGGCGTCGCGTCGCACACGTCGAAGCGCGTGCCGCCGCCGGGCGCGCGGACGAAGCGCGACTTGAGGCCCAGCCTGTGTCCGCCCGCGAGCGCCCACAGGCAGCCGTTCGCGCGCGTCGCGTCTTCGAGCGCGAACCACAGCCCCGTGACGCTCGGCGGCTCGGTGTAGAGGAACGTGCTGTCCTGGTGGCAGGTGACTTCGCCGCCGATGCCCGGCTGCTTGAAGATGTACATGGACTGTACGAGCAGCGGCTGCTCGACGCCGAGATCGGCGACGAGTTGCCGTAACTCCGGCGTGCGCGAGAAGCGCGAGAAGACCGGATCGAGATCGTGCAGGGCGTGGCCGATCTTGTTAATCGAACGCTCCTTGCTCTGGCGCAGACGCCCCGCGTCGTCGAACGCCTCTTCCTCGAAGAAGAAGCGAATCTTGTCGCCCGACGTGAGGAAGTATTCGTCGCTCGTGCGCGTCTGCTCGTGCGTCGAGAAGATCGAGACGACGCCCGCCGGGTCGAATGCGGCGACCAACTCCTCGGCGTGCGCGCGCAACGCGGCGCAGGCGGACGGGCTGACGAAGCCTTCGAGCACGAGAAAGCCGGCGCGCTTGTATTGTTCGAGTTGTTGGGAGCCGAGTTGTCTCATCCGCGCGTCTGCGGGCTAAGTCTGGCTTCTCTGAATTGCCGGTTAAGAGATTTAACCGCAAAGGGCGCGGAGCAAGGCCGCGAAGGACGCAGAGGGTTTTCTCTGCGGCCCGCTGCGGCTCGCTCCGCGCCCTTTGCGGTTAAATCTCTTCTTCACACCCGCGCCTCGTTGATCCAGACGGGCTTCGAGTTGCAGCCTGAGCCGTCGCTGCGCCAGCGCGGGCACGACCAGAAATAGTTGCCGGAACTGGCGGGGCCGCGCTTGAGCATCGGCGTCTTGCACTCCGGGCAGGGCGGGCCGGCGATGGGCGCGGGGCGCGGTTCTTGGAGGTTGCCCTTCTCATCGAAGCCGCGCGTGCCGCGACAGTCCGGGTAACGCACACATGAGAGCCACGCGTTCTTCCCCTTCTCTTTCGGCAGCCGCAGGCGCACCGCGCCGTTGCACGCCGGGCAGCGCGTCTGCGCGAGCGCCTTGCGCTGCTTGGCGTTCTTCGGCGCATCGCTGATGAAGCCGCACGCTTCGCGCCCGACGGAGCAGGCGAGGAACTTGCCGCTCGCGCTCTCGCGCTCGACGAGAAAGCCCGTGCGGTTTTCCAGCGCGCACTTCGGACAGTCTAGCGCGCCGTCGGGGCGCGGCAACTCTTTGCGCGGGTGTTGACTGTTGCCGGCGGCCGCGCGCTCCATCTGCGCGCCCGCGATCTGCGCGACGACTTCGGCGACCATCTGCTTGACCTCGCCCATGAACGCGGCGCACGCGTACTCGCCCCGCGCCATGCGCGCGAGCTTCCCCTCCCACAGGCCGGTCAACTCCGGCGACTTCAGCAGCGGCGCGGGCAGCAGCTTGATGACGGCGACGCCTTTCGGCGTCGCGCGCAGCGATTTCTTCTCGCGCGTGACGTACTCGCGCTTCAGCAGCGTCTCGATGATCGCGGCGCGCGTGGCGGGCGTGCCTAAGCCCGACTCGCGCATGGCGAGGCGCAACTCTTCGTCCTCGATCTTTTTGCCCGCCGTCTCCATCGCGCCCAGCAGGCTCGACTCGGAGTAGCGCGGCGGCGCTTTCGTCTGCTTCTCGACCGCCTCGGCTTTCAAGGTCTCGACCGCCTCCTGCGCCGCGACCTTCGGCAGTTCGCCCTCCTCCGACTCTTCGTCGTCCGTTTTCTTCTTCTCTTCGCGGCCGGGCGGATCGACCTCGCGCCAGCCCGGTTGCAGTACCACCGTGCCGCGCGTGATGAAGCGTTCGCCCAGGACGACGGTTGTGATCGTCGTGCGCTCAAGCTCCGCGTCCGGGTAGAAGGCGGCGAGGAAGCGGCGCGCGACCAGATCGTAGATGCGCTTCTCGTCGGGGCTGACGGCGCTCGGCTCGATGCGCTGCTTGGTCGGAATGATGGCGTGGTGATCCGTTACCTTCTTGTCGTCCACGTGACGAGAAGTCAGCGTCAGCTTGCCCTTTGCCAGGATCGTTTCGATGAACGAGACGTAAGGGCCGACGCGCGCCGCCTCGACGTGCGCGCGGAGTTCCTGGTTGACGCTCGTCGAAAGGTGGCGCGAAGAGGTGCGCGGGTAGGTGAGGAACTTTTTCTCGTAGAGCGACTGCGCGAGTTGCAACGTCTGGTCGGCGGAAAAGCTGTAGCGCACGTTGGCCGTGCGCTGCAACGTGGTCAGATCGTAGAGCAGTGGCGGGCGCTCCTTCGACGCCTTCCGCTCGACCCGCTCGACCGTGCCCGGCTGTTTGTTGACCCTGGCGACGACCGCCTCGGCCGCCTCCCGCTTATCAAACCGGCTGCCCTTCTTGTCGAACCACGTGCCGCGATACGCGCCCGCGTCCGCCTGAAAGTCGGCGACGACCTCGAAGTAAGTGGTGGGGACGAAGTGCGCAATCTCTTCGTCGCGCTCGACGATGAGGGCGAGCGTCGGCGTCTGCACGCGCCCCAGCGAGTAGACACCGTCGTAGCCGGCCCGCCGCGCCACGATGGTCTGCGCGCGCGTGGCGTTGAGGCCCACGAGCCAATCGGCCTGCTGCCGCGCCCGCGCCGAGTCGCGCAGGCCCACGTACTCGCTCGCGGGTTTCAGTTGTTGAAAACCAGCGATAATCGCGTCGCGCGTGAGCGACGAAATCCACAGCCGCTCGACCGGCTTGCGGCAGCCCGAAAGCGTATAGACGAGATCAAAGATCAACTCGCCCTCGCGCCCCGCGTCCGCCGCGTTGACTACTTGCGTCACGTCCGGGCGGGCCATCAGTTGCTTGATGACGTTGAACTGATCGCGCGTCCGCTCCGCCGGATGATATTTGAACTTGTCAGGGATGATCGGCAGGTCTTCCAGGCGCCAGTGCTTGAGCCGCGCGTCGTAAGCATCCGGCTCGTCCAGTTCCACCAGATGCCCGACGCACCACGTCACGATGTCGTCTTTGCCTTCAATGTAACCCTCGCCCCGCCGCGTCGCGCCCAGCGCCGCCGCCACGTCGCGCCCCATCGAAGGTTTTTCGGTGACGATCAATCGCATAAGACAGCTGTTAGCCCGCTATCTTGAGCTACTAGGGATAGGCTCTGAGACCTTAATTCTCTTAGCTTCTAATCTGCTTTCGGCTATCTGGGTATATTCCTCAGAGCTATCTGATAATATGGCAAGACGACCATGCAGCTTTGCGGCTTTGCCCGTAGTGCCTGAACCACTCATTGGATCAAGAATTAAGTCCCCTTCTTTGGTGGTCATCAAATAAAGCTTCTCGAATACTGATACCGGTTTCTGTGACGGGTGGCCTGTTTGTTCTTTCCTTCCGACGAAACCTACCAGTAGAGATGCCTCAATAACGTCAGTAGGACTTAATAGGTCTGCCTCGATGACGCTCGTTGGGCCCGGAATATATCTGAGCTTGCCTTGAGCCTGTTTTGCCTTTTGTGCGTCGTTGAGGAAATGCTCTGGATATAACTTGGCTCCCGGGCGAGAAAGGTGCAAGCAAGCGTTTTGACTTGACCGCCAGCCTCGAATGACAGATGGATTGTTCTTGTAATACCAAGTTAGCCAAGATACTAAAGTTAGTGGCACCGGCAGCTTATCTACGAAATATGCCACAATCTCAGGGAATCCCCACAGAAAAACATGCTCGGAGACATTAGCCGCAGCTTCTAATAACTCCAATATGTATTCTCTATAATCTTCTCTTACTCCGCCAAATCCCTTGTTGTACCAAGGGTCAAGCATGGTTACGGTCGGAGTTATTCCAAGTTGTTTTATTAGTACTAAGCTTTCTTTAACATCAATTGGCGGCAGAATCGCTACTCCGTTTTTGCTGAGAGATTGTTCTATGGCAATCTGCATTTCTGTCTTTTGACTCATTCGTAATGAAACTTTTGTGCTCATGCCTACTCCTCTCGCTTAGTTATGGTGCCGTCATTATTAAGGACATAGCCGAAGTGCTCTAGCAAGAACATAAAGACCGCCAGCTTATCGCTCCTAGTCGCCGCTTGCACGATCGCATACACATTTAATTTCCCCGTGGTATTATCCCAATAGTTTTTCTTTACAACCTGATGCCGCGCGCACAGAGCTTGCCATTGATTCGGATCTTTAGGGTCAGAATTCGGATCTATCGAGTGTGGAGACTTATGATCCGGCGTTAGCTTGACACGTCCTCCGCCCACCGGGTCAATATCGCCTTCTTTCAAGCCGCACCTCTCACCACCTTCATGCCATTCACAAGCATAGTTGGCTCGCTCTAACACTGCCTTCCATGTTGGAGCCGTAGGTCTTACACGCTTAGCGGCCCTGGCGCGCTTCTCAGCATGTGGCATCAAGTATTCTTGAACCTTCAGCTCACCTCTGTTTCTCCAAGACAAAATTGTGTATCCATCGTCTGTGCGTAATTCGGAAAGCCTTTGATGCCAGTTCTCTGGCTCTTTGCCTGTATCGGGGTCTTTGGCCACTTCCAATATCTGTTCCCTAGACAATATTTTCCCGATGTTATCCAAGAACAGAGCCTCGATACGTTTCTTTACGCTCTTCTGTGGATATGGCCCCTTTACCTCACCATAAAGCTTTGCGCTTACACTACTTGGTTGTTTAGGTCTGCCTTTCCTTTTCATACGAGTGTGGTTATTGGTGCATGAGTCCGCCGCGTCAGCGGCATGCAGGCTTCAGTTAAGAGATCGGCTGACATCCAGCCTCTGACATCTACCAGCTTTACCGCGCCGGCATGTCGAGTACGTCGTGGCGCGTGATGATGCCGGTGATGCGGCCGTAAGTTTCGACGAGGACGGCCGGGGCGGCTTGCAGTTGGCGCGTGACCTCGGTGATGGAGGCGTCCTCTTCGACGACGGGGAAGGCGGCGTCCATCACTTCGCTCACCGGGGCTTCCAGCAGTTCGCGCCGGCGCAGGACTTTCGTCAGCACGTGGTTCTCGCGCAAGGAGCCGACCGCGCGCCCCTCTTCGAGCACGGGCACGTAGGAAATGCCCAACTCGTCCATCTGCGCGAGCACGTCGCCGACGCGATCCGTGGGCGCGGCGGTGACGAGCGCGGACGGCGCGGTCGCGCCCTTTGTGCTGGTGATCAACTCGGCCGTGATGCGTTGCGGCTCAAGCAGGCGCTTCTCCTTCAGCCACTCGTCCGAGTGGTGCTTGGTCAGGTAGTGCTCGCCGGTGTCGCAGACGATGAAGACGACGAGACCGCCCTCGTCGAGCGTGCGGGCGACCTTGAGCGCCGCCGCCAGGTTCGTGCCCGTCGAGCCGCCACAGAAGATGCCCTCCTGCCGGCCCAGTTGCCGCGACAGGTCGAACGACTCGCGGTCGGTGACGTTGATGATCTCGTCCACGTACTTGAGGTGCGCGTTTTCGGGGATGACTTCCTGCCCGATGCCTTCGACCAGGTAGGGCGTGACCTCGTGCGTCCGGCCCGTCTCCTTGTAGGTCTTGAAGACCGAGCCGTAAGGGTCTGCGCCGATGATGCGCACCTGCGGATTCTGTTCCTTCAGGAAGCGGCCCGTGCCGGAGATCGTGCCGCCCGTGCCGATCCCCGAAACGAAGTGCGTGACACGGCCGTCGGTCTGCTGCCAGATTTCCGGCCCCGTCGTGCGGTAGTGCGCGTCGGGGTTGGCGGGGTGCGCGTACTGGTTCGGGTAGAAACTGTTCGGCGTCTCGCGCGCGATGCGCTGCGCGGTCGAGACGTAGTGATCGGGCGTGCCCGGCTTCGCCGAGACGGGCACGACGACCACGTCCGCGCCGAGCGCCTTCAGGTAGCGCACTTTCTCGATGGAAGCCTTGTCGGTCATGACGAAGATGCAGCGGTAGCCGCGCACGGCGGCCGTGAGCGCCAGCCCGATGCCGGTGTTGCCGGAGGTCGCTTCGATGATCGTGCCGCCGGGTTTTAGTTTGCCTTCACGCTCGGCCGCGTCGATCATCGCGCGCCCGATGCGATCCTTGACCGAGAAGCCGGGGTTCAGGTTCTCCAGCTTGGCCAGCACCGTCGCCTTGATCCCTTGCGTCACCCGGTTCAGCCTGACGAGCGGCGTGTGCCCGATCAGTTCCAGCACGTTCTCTTTGTAGTCCATCCGCGTCTCCGTCCCATTGTCTGCCCGCGCGCATACGAGTTAGTAGTAGTTATACAACAACGCCCGGCACGACGGCACGTGCCGGGCGTTGGCGAATTGTGACTGCGGTTTTCTTCAGCGTCAGGCGGCGACGGGCGTAGTGGCGGCGCGACTCGCGTCGTCGTACTGCGCGTAAGGCAGGGGCACGGAATCGTCCGGCACAGCGACGGCGGGGGGCGCGACGGCCGCGGCCAACAACTCCGTGGCCGCCTCGGCCGTTAGCGGGCGGGCGAAGAGGTAGCCCTGCGCGTACTCGCACTTGAGGCGGCGGAGCGCGGCGAGTTGCGATTCGGTCTCGACACCTTCGGCGATCACGTCCAGCCCCAGGTTCTGTGCCAGCAGCAGGATCGTGCGGACGATCTCCTGGTTCTCGTCCTTGCTGTCGATCTGCGCGACGAAAGAGCGATCAACCTTCAGGACGTTGAACGGGAAGTGGTGCAGGTAAGAGAGCGACGAGTAGCCCGTGCCGAAGTCGTCGAGGCTGAGTTGCATGCCGTGATCCCGCAGGCGGCGGAGCACCTCGTTCGCCCGCTCGACGTTCTCGACCATCAGGCTCTCCGTCACCTCAAGGCGCAGCCGGCGCGGCTCGATGGCGGCGGCCGTCAACTCCGCCACCACCTGCTCGACCAGATCGGGTTGCAGGAACTGTTTGCTCGACAGGTTCACGCTGACGTTGAGCGCCTTGACGGCGTCGCCGTAAGCTTCCTCCCAGCGGCGCAGTTGGCGGCACGCCTGTCGGAGCACCTGCCGGCCGATCTCGTTGATGAGGCCCGTCTCCTCCGCGAGCGGGATGAACATGTCGGGCGCGAGCAGGCCGCGCTCCGGGTGCTGCCAGCGCACCAGCGCCTCGAAGCCCGCGATGCGCCGATCCGCCAGCGCCATGATCGGCTGGTAGCAGACGACGAACTCCTCGCGCTCGACCGCGCGCCACAGGTCGTTCTCTAACTGCATCGTCTCAAGCACGCGCGAGTGCATGGACTGATCGAAGACGGCGCAGCGCGCCTTGCCTTGCGCCTTGGCGCAGTACATGGCGGTGTCGGCATCGCGCAGCATGTCTTCGGGCCGCTCGTAGCGCGCGTCGCTCGGCGCAAGTCCGATGCTGACGGTGGTGAAGACCTCGTGCCCGTCGAAGTTGAAGGGCCTCGCCAAGTCCTGTTGCAGGCGGGCGACGACCTGCAAGGCTTCGGCCGGGTCGCCCAGGTCTTCGAGCAGGATGGTGAACTCGTCGCCGCCCAATCTAGCGACCGTGTCGCCGGGGCGCAGGGCGGCTTCCAGGCGGCGCGCGACGCCGACGAGCAGGCAGTCGCCGATGGCGTGACCGAGCGAGTCGTTGACGACTTTGAAGCGGTCGAGATCGAGGAACAGGACGGCGAACGAGTCGTCCGCGCGGCGGCGGGCGCGTTTGATGGCGAGTTTCAGGTGGTCTATGAAGAGGGCGCGGTTCGGCAGCCCCGTCAGGTGATCGTGCAGCGCACTGTGGATCAACTGTTCCTCGGCGCGCTTGCGGTCGGTGATGTCCTGAATCTGGAAGATGAAGTGGCCCGCGCCGGTCTGCGGATCGCTCAGAAGCGAGATGCCGGTCGCGCCCCAGACCGTGTAGCTGTGCAGGTGGTGATAACGCAACTCCAACTGGCACGCGGGCACGTCGCCCTTGAGCAACTGACCGAGGTGCAGTTGCACCAGGTCTAAGTCCTCCGGGTCAATGATGTGCTGGAAGTCAGTGGCGAGCAGCGCCTCCTCGTCGTACCCGATCAGCTTTTGCAGCGCGCGGTTGACCTGTAGCCAGCGCCCTTCGGGCGAGACGAGCGCCATGCCGACGGCGGCGTAGTCGAAGGCGCGGCGGAAACGTTCCTCGCTCTCCTGCAACGAGCGGCGAATCTTCTCCTGCTCGGCGATGTGCAGGTTCAACTCGTCCACGTGCTGCCGCGCCTGTTCCAGCTTCGCCTTCGTCGCCTCCACCTTCTTCAGGTAAGACCAGTATGTGAAATAGACGACGCCGATGATCGGCGTCGTGGCGATGAAGGCGTAAAAGCCGACCGCGTTGATGAGCTTGGCGATCAAGCCGGCGGCCGACGCGCCCGCGAAGTAGGTGAGCGAGGTGTAGAGGTAGTTCTGCCGCCACGTCTGCCACAGAGGTTGCCCGGCCCTGACGGCGCTGACGGCCGCGACCAGCCCAGAGTTACTGACATACTGGATGGCGGCGATCAGGCAGATGGCGGCGAGATAGACCGAGTTCGTGCGCCCGGTGATGGCGGCCGGCGGCCCGAAACAGAGTTGGGCCGCGCCGGCCGAGAGGGCGTAGGAGCAGGCCATGACCGACACGTTGAAGAGCGTGACCAGCTTCTTCTTGCTGAAGCGGAGCGAGGTGCAGAGGCCCTCGGCGGCCGCCAGCAGGATCGCCGCCTGGCTGCCGAACAGGAGCAGCGTGAGGAAGATGAAAGTCTCGGAGACGGTGATCTGGCTGGTGACGCCCGGAATCTTCACGCTCAGGCGCGAGCCGATGCAGATGGTGGCGAGCGCGAGCAGGAAGAAGCGTTCGTCCAGCTGCGCCGTCGGGAGGGTGGCCGCCGCAAAGACGCAGACGCCCAGGCCGGCCGCGATGACGGCGTACATGAAGAGTCTGGTCGGGCGCTGCTGGTCGGCGGCAGGCATCGGCGGTTGGGAACTGTTACCTTTCTGCTGGGGCAGGCGGGTGCGGCCCGCATATGTCGGTGCAACGCATGTGCCGCCCGGTCGGCGCGGAGAGAGGCAAGGTTCGCGGGCTTTTTCGCGGCTGGGCTGGCCGGGCGATAAATCTATCGGGTCAAAAAGAGAGGCGGGAAGTTAATTTGACGGAAAGACTGTCAAGCAGTAATAGCGACGGAGGAAAGGTTAACAGGCTTGCGTACAACTCCGCCGCCATCGCGGCGGTTGATTTTAGCCCGGCGTTTCAACGCCGGGAGAGCGACGTAGTAATCAGGACACGTCGTCGCTAACGCGACGACGGAACATGACACCCCGCGATTCATACGTCGCTGACGCGACGCCGATCATCCCCGGCCACTTTCCCGGCGTTGAAACGCCGGGCTAAAGTCACTGCGCCGCTCGCGCGGCGGATTCATGCCTCCGCGTTAAGCAATTTATCCTATTTGACTAGCAGCGCCTCACGGGCCGGGCGAGCCGCCGCGCCGGCAATGGCGAGCGCGCGTAAGTCCTGGCCGCGCTCGCGCAGGAAGCGTATGAAGCGGTAGGGGCGGTGCAGGCGGAAGCCGACCTTTTCGTAGAGCGGGGCGGCGCAGGCGTCTCCGGCGCGCACGAACAGGCAGACGCGCTCGTTTCGTTGCAGCAACTGCCGGCACAGGCTCGCCAGGTGTCTGACGCCGACGCCCATCCCGCGCACGTCTGGGCGCGTCACCACCCCTTCCACGTAGGCGATTCGTTCGGTCTCGCAGGCCACGTCCGTTTTGAAGCAGATGCCCCGCTCGTCTTCGGCGATCCAGACGCGCCCGCGCTCGACGCGGCTGGCCACGCGCGCTCTGAAACCCGCCTCGTCAACCGCGCGCGGATCGACGCCCGTCTGCTCGGCGCAGACGAGCGCGTGCATCGCCGCGACCTCGTCCGTGTCCGCCGCCGAGGCCCGGCGCAGCGCGTCGGCGGTCGCGTCCGTCGCCACCTCGCTCAAGACCATCAACTGCTGCGTCTCGCAACGGTAGGATGACGGCCGCGCCTCGCCCGCGAAGACCGGGGCGAAGGCGTCGGCGACCGTCTCCGGCCCGAGCATGAGATGTACGTCGGCGCGCGCGCGCCGAGCGATCTGCGCGAACGCCTCGACCGCGTGCGGGCCGCCGCTCAAGACCGTGTGATGGCCGATGAGCGCGACGCCGACTAGATTGCCGTTGCGGAAGTGGCCGTAGAACGTGCCGCGACAGAGCGGGTGAGTCAGCCCGTAGTCGTGGAGCAAGCCGAGCAGGATGATGTTGTCGAGCGGCCGGTGGCGCAGGTAAGCGAGTGCCTGCGGCTCTTCCCCGGTCAATAGCTTACGTGTCTCACAGTGCATCTGGCGTCCATTCCATCTTCTACAGCGAGGGGCGGGAAGACCGTCGGGAGGTTAATTTTCCAGCAGCGCCCGTTGTGCTTCCCCTTCATCTCCGGCCTGGTTGCGCACGCGACTCTTTTAACCATTGCTCTCGCGGAGCGGCGCTGCTCCCCGGCCGGTGCGTTAATCAAGCTACGTACCGCGCCGCCGATGCCAAGCAACGGGCGCGATGGCGGACGGGCGCAAAGCTTATTGCGACTGCTTCTTTGGTGGAGTTTTCTAAGCTGTGCGGCGGACGGGTGCTGTCAGTATGTGGGCGCAAGCTAAAGCGCCGCGCAACTGGCAGGACAGGCAGGCTCGTTCAGAATGATTCTTTCCGGTCAATCACATTGCGAGTCCTGACAGAATAATGCGCGCCGGTCGAACGAATTTTATCTCTTACGCGAGACGCCGCGTCGTTATCGCGCGTTGCCGGCGCAGGTTCGTCGTCTCGGTCACGCTAAATCTTCGCGCGTGACGCCTTCAATCGTCAGGACGAAATCCGCGCCGTAGGCACGGGCGGGCGTCTGAAAGCCTGATTTGCTTTCGCCCGCCAGCACGCGCGCGACGACGGCGAGCGCGGTGTGCGCCGTCAGCGTGTAACCTTCAGGCCCGCTCTGCCGCGCGGACGCGCGCGCGCCGCTCTCGTCCGCCACTTCGCCCCAGACGAAGCTGCGCCCGCGCACTCGCTCCTCGTCGCTCGGCCCCGGCGGCTGCGCGTCAATTCGTTTCTTCAGGAAGCGTTGCACGGCCGGCGTGCCGAGCAGACCGGCGAAGGGCCGGCTCGCCCGCATCAGCCAGCGCATCGTGCCCGGCAGGGCCGCATAGACTTCGATGTTCGGGATGCCGGTGCTGTAGTAAGCGGTCGCCACGTCGCCCCACGGGATCGTGGTCGCGGTGCGCGGCCCGCGCCCGAAGTCCACCGCGCGCGTGCGCCAGGCCGCCGGCACGGGTGTCAGCCGCCCCGCGCGCCGCACGAGACCGCCGCGGTGTATGTTCTCCACCATCGTCGTCGCCGTACCGTGCGAGATGCGCCCCAGCCCGTGAATCGCCAGCACGAGCCGCGTCGCCGACGGCAGGCGCTCCTTGAGGTGCAAGGCGAGACAGTCGGACGGCACAACGTCGAAGCCGACGCCGGGCAGTAGCATGACGCCCGCCGCCTTTGCCTCTTCGTCGCGCGCGGCGAGCGACTCAAAGACCGCCACCTCACCGGTGATGTCCAGGTAGTGCGTGCGCGTGCGCAGGCAGGCGTCCGCCATCGGCTTCGACGTGCGCGAGAAAGGGCCGGCGCAGTGCAGCACGCACGCGACCTCGCCGAGCGCGGCGTCGAGCGCCGCCCGGTCGTCGAGCGCAAAGGCGCGGTGCGCGAGGCCGAGTTCGGCGGCGAACCGCACGGTCTTCTCACGGTCGCGCCCGGCGAGGATGGGGCGCATGCCGCGCTCGACCGCGAGCCGCGCGACGAGCCGGCCCGTGTAGCCGGTCGCGCCGTAGAGCAGAAAGTTTGCGTCCATCTGTTGTGCGCTTCCTGTGCCGCCAGAATCCGCGTGCCGCCAGGCATAAAACCACAAAGACACGAAGGACACAAAGAGGAAAGTAGGCCGTATGGCGGGAGGAAACTGGCGCGTTCTAACAGACAAGGGCAAAACCGCAGCACTGATTTTATGCTAGGCTTACGCCATGCAGGCTGAAGGCGCACGGGCAGAGGCCGCGGGCGTGCTGCGGCGACGACTCTGGTGGCTCATCGCCGGCCGCCTCGTGGTCGTCTGCGTGCTGCTCTTGCTCTACCTGCGGCTCGGCGCGACGTGGGCGGGCGCGCGCTGGCTGCCCGGCCCGCTGCCGCTCGCGCTGACGGCGCTCGGCGTCTCGCTCGTCTACACGCTCGCGCTGCGCTTCACGCGCGTCAGGCTGACGGCGCAGGCCGCGGCGCAGTTCTGTGTGGACGTGCTGCTCGTCTCGTGGCTCGTCGCCGTCGGCGGCGACCTGCACTCGCCCTTTGCCGCGCTCTACATCGTCGTCATCTCGTGCGCAAGCGTCTTCCTGGGCGTCCGCGGCGCGCTCGTCTGCTCGGTCGGCTGCGCGCTCGCCTACACGTGCATGATGCTCGGCATCGGCTTCAGCTGGTTTGGCGGCGACGCGGAGGCCACTGCGGCCTCGACCGCCGCGATTGTCGGCACGACCGGCCTCTACGACGTGGCCTTCCTCGTCGTAGGACTCCTTGCCGCGCAGTTGGCCGTCCGGCAGTCGCGCTCGGACGTGCAACTGATCGAGACGGCGCACGCGCTCGCCTCGCTGCGCGCGCTGCACGAGCGCATCGTCGAGTCCATCCGCTCCGGCGTGGTCACGACCGACCTGGCGGGCCGCGTCTACACCTGCAACGCCGCCGCCGAAGAGATGACGGGCTATATGGCCGACGCCCTGCGCGGGCAGGAGGCGTCTATCCTGTTCGGCGGTCTCGCCGGCCAGATCGAAGAGTCTTTGCGCGCGGCCGGCGAGGGACGGCCTGCGCCGCGCTACGAATCCGACTGCCTGACGCCCGACGGCTTGCACGTGCGCCTCGGCTACACCATCTCGCCGCTCGCGGGCGAGGGCGGGCGCACGAGCGGGCTGGTCATCACCTTTCAGGACTTGACGCACGTGCGCTCGCTCGAAGCGACCTCGCGGCGACAGGACAGGCTCGCGGCCGTCGGCCGCGTCGCCGCCGGCATCGCGCACGAGATACGCAACCCGCTCGCGGCCATGCGCGGCGCAATCCAGGTCTTGCGCTCCGAGGCGAACGGCGCAGACCCGGCGCAGGCCGAATTGATGGAGATCATCCTGCGCGAGTCCGACCGGCTCAACAACATCATCACGGACTTCCTCACCTATGCCCGCCCGCGCCGCGGCGAACTCGCCGAGACGGACGTGCGCGAACCCCTGCGCGAGACCTTCACGCTCCTGCGCCACAGTCCGGAGACGCGCGCCGAACACAAGCTCGAAGAGGATTACCCCGACGAACCCATGCGCGCGCTGGCCGACGGGGCGGCGCTGCGCCAGGTCTTCTGGAATCTCGCGCGCAACGCCTTGAGCGCCATGCCCGACGGCGGCACGCTCCGCGTCGAGTTGCGCCGCGCGCCGCCACACCGGCTGCGCCTCACCTTCACCGACACGGGGCGCGGCATGACGCCCGAACAGGTCGAACGCCTCTTCGAGCCGTTCTCTTCCTCCACGACCGGCGGCACAGGGCTGGGGCTTTCCATCGTCTATCAGATCATCCGCGATCACGGTGGTACAATAAACGTCCGCAGCCGCGAGGGACACGGGACGACGATCATTATCGAACTGCCGGAGAAGCAGGATTAGCAAGATGCCAGATGGCAGACGCCAGATGTTAGCAACTGCCTTTCACTGACATCTTCACCACCTCAAGCTATGGCCAATCTTCTTGTAGTTGACGACGAACAGGGCATGCGCCAGTTGCTGACGCTGGTGTTCACGCGCGCGGGGCATCAGGTGCGCGTCGCGGAGAACGGGCGGCGCGCGCTGGAGTTGCTGCGCGAGCAGCCGGCCGAGCTGATCGTCTCGGACGTGAAGATGCCGGACATGGGCGGCATCGAGTTGCTGCGCGCGGCGCGCGCGCTGCTGCCGGACGTGGCCGTGGTGCTGATGACCGCGTTCGCCTCCGTCGAGACGGCGCGCGAGGCGTTCAAGCTCGGCGCGGACGACTTCATCCAGAAGCCGTTCGACGTGGACGAGTTGAAGCTGATCGTCGAGCGCGCGCTCGAAAAGCTGGCGCTGCGCAAGGAGAACGAGTCCCTGCGCGTGGAGAACGAGGCGCTCATCAAGGTGCAGCGCGAGCGCGGGCGGCTCGACAACATCATCGGGCGCAGCGCGCGCATGCAGGCGCTCTACCAGATGATCGAGACGGTCGCCGCCGTCAACTCGACGGTGCTCGTCAACGGCGAGTCGGGCACGGGCAAGGAACTCGTCGCGCGCGCCATCCACAATCTAAGCCCGCGCGCCGACAAGCCGTTCGTCTCGATCAACTGCGGCGCGTTCACCGAGACGCTGCTCGAATCGGAACTGTTCGGCTACGTCAAGGGCGCGTTCACCGGCGCGACTGCGAACCGCAAGGGGCTGTTTGAGGCCGCCGACAAGGGCACGATCTTCCTGGACGAGATCGGCGAGATGTCGCCCGCGATGCAGGTCAAGCTGCTGCGCGTCTTGCAGGAGAAGAAGGTGCGCCCCGTCGGCGGGCACGAAGAGTTGGCGGTGGACGCGCGCGTCATCGCGGCGACGAACCGCGACCTGGCCGCGATGGTCAAAGCCGGCACGTTCCGCGAAGACCTCTTCTACCGCATCTCCGTCATCCCGATTGAGCTGCCGCCTTTGCGCGAGAAGCGCGAGGACATCCCGGAGTTGATCGCGCACTTCGTGCAAAAATTTTGCGCGCAGGCGGGGCGCACGCTCACGGTCTCGCCGAAGGCGCTGGAGTTGCTCGAACGCTATCGGTGGCCCGGCAACGTGCGCGAGCTAGAGCACACCATCGAGCGCGCCGTCGCGCTGGAACGCACAAACGAGATTCAGCCCGAACGGCTGCCCGAACAGATCACGCAGTACAACCCGGCGCAGGTCGCCGCCGCGGGCGCGCTCCCCGAAGCGGGCCTCAACCTTACGGCGCACCTCGATCAATTAGAGAAGACCTACCTGCTCGAAGCCCTGAGCCGCACCGGCGGCAACCAGACGCGCGCCGCCGAAATCCTCCAACTCTCCGTCCGCTCGCTCCGCCACCTCCTCGACAAGCACGGCATCCGCAATCTGACCGCCCAACTCCGCAGCGACGCGGCGACAAAGCAGGGATGAGGGATGAGGGATGAATAAGCACTGATCTATCTTTACTCATCCCTCCGCCCTCATCCCCGTCTTTCTGGCATGGGCATTGCTCCAACTTGACCTGACGTGACCGCGAGGTCAGTCAGATTGAAGCCCCGCAGGATTGGATCGACGCCATGCACGCACTTGAATCTCCCGACCGCCAACGCGGATTCTCGCTTATCGAACTGCTGATCGTCGTCGCGATCATCGGGACGCTGGCGGCGATTGCGCTGCCCAACTTCTTCGAGTCGAAGCAGGCCGCGCACAACGCGTCCGCCATCTCCTCGCTGCGCCTCATCCATTCGGCCGAGACCTCTTACCGCGTCTCCAACGCGCAATTCGGCGATCTGACGGCGCTCGGCAATGCGGGCTTGCTCTCCAGCCAGCAGTTTGCCGGCGGCCAGCACAGCAATTACACGTTCGTGATCCAGCCCGCGACGCTCAGCGACACCTTCTACGAGGTGACGGCGACGCCCAACGTCGCCCCCTGGTGCTACTACTACATGAACGCGAGTGGTGTTATCCGTTCAAATATGGGTTCCGCCGCGGACGCCAGCAGCCCCCCGATCAACTACTGAAGCCGCACAACAGCCGCCGCGCTTAACCAGCGCGCTCTCAATCCGCCCGCACTCCCCAACCGCCTGCACCGCTCACCCCGCACGCCGCCCGTAATGGGCGGCGTGCGTGAACTCGTGGTCTGACAAAATACGGCAGCCGCGCGCTGCCGTGTTTTGTTAACTGCCACCCGATCCGCCCGCCCTGTGCCCGCCGCCCGCCGCCCCAAACAGCGATTAATCCTCACGATTCTCGCCTCCGGCGTGGTCGCGCCGGTCATGGCATGGGGCTTGTTCTTTCGCCCCGGTGCAAAGTCGCGCAAGCGGCGCGTGGCCTGAGAACGACGACCGACGGCGCGAGACGAACCCGTAGAAAACTAAGACCACGCTACCTAAGGAGCAACAGAAACAGATGCAAGTCAAAGCTAACCAGAAGGGCTTCTCCCTCATCGAACTCCTCATCGTCGTCGCGATCATCGGCATCATCGCCGCCATCGCGATCCCCAACCTGCTCGCCTCCAAGCGCGCCGCGAACGAAGGCTCCGCCATCGCCTCGATGCGCTCCTACAACACCGCTGAAGCGACTTACTTCACGACCGCCGGTCTGAACACCAACTACGGCACGTTCACGCAGTTGAGCGCCGCCGGTCTCGTGGACAACATCCTGGGCGGCGCTGACGCCGGCAACAACAAGAGCGGTTACACGTTCCAGATGCAGGAAGCGCCGGCCGCCGGGCCGCCCGCGATCTACGGCATCCGCGCACAGCCGCAGGCCTTCAACCCGCTGGTCGGCACGGGCACGCGCAGCTTCTACACCAACGAGCAGGGCGTTATCTATCAGCTCGTCGGCGCGGTCGCGCCCGTCCGCACCGCGACTGGTGCGACCGGCTCGCCGATCCAGTAAGCCACACTGGCCCGAGCGGGCCTGCCGGGCAGAGAAGGACGTAAACGAACATGCAAACGAACAAAGCACAGAAGGGCTTCTCCCTCATCGAACTCCTCATCGTCGTCGCGATCATCGGCATCATCGCCGCCATCGCGATCCCCAACCTGCTCGCCTCCAAGCGCGCGTCCAACGAAGGCTCCGCCATCGCCTCGATGCGCACCTTGAACTCGGCCGAGGCTACCTACTTCTCGACCGCCGGGCAGAACACGAACTACGGCACGTTCACGCAACTGAACGCGGCCGGGCTGGTGGACAGCGTGCTCGGTGGCGCTGACGCCGGCAACAACAAGAGCGGTTACACGTTCACGCAGTCGGAAGCGCCGGCCGTCGGGCCGCCCGCGATCTACGGCTTCGCCGCCGTCCCGCAGGCGTTCAACCCGCTGACCGGCACGGGCACGCGCAGCTTCTACACGAACGAAGCCGGCGTCATCTACCAGCTCACCGGCGCGACCGCGCCCGTGCGCACTGCCACCGGCTCGGACGGCGCACCGATCCAGTAATCAGCCTGACTCGCTCAGCCTGATCTTTCCTCTGCGGGGGCGGGAACTTCGATCCCGCCCCCGCAGTTGCATTCATACGAGCGGCAACTACTCTTATGCTATGCTCCGCCGCGTCCCGTTCTTTCAGATCAGGACGCGGCCCGAGCACGACCGACAGGCTTTCGCGTATGCTCGGCTCAATCATCGTGGCGGAACGCTTGACCCGTCAGCAACTACAACCGGACACGCAGCAGGAGGACGCGCTCGCCTCACCGCGCCCGCGCGGCACGGCGGCGGGGCGCGTCGCGGCCATCGCGCTGAACGCCTTCCGCGAGGCCGTCCGCGACCGCGTGCTCTACAACCTCGTGCTCTTCGTGCTGCTCCTGACCGGCGGCGCGATCTTCCTCGGCGAGTTGGCGGCGGATCAGGAGGCGAAGATCATCGTCGATCTCGGCCTCGGCGCGATGCTGCTGTTCGGCACGTTCATCGCCATCTTCGTCGGCACAGGGCTAGTCTATAAAGAGATCGAGCGGCGCACGCTCTACGCTATTTTGGCGAAGCCGGTCGGGCGCGGCGAGTTCCTCGTCGGCAAGTACCTGGGCCTGTGCCTGACGCTCGCGGTCAACGTCGCGGTGATGGGGCTAGGCGTCTCGCTCGCGCTCCTCTACGTGCGGCGCGGCTACGACCCGCTCGTCGCACAGGTCTGGCCCGCCATCGCGCTCATCTACGTCGAACTGCTGATCGTCGTCGCGGTCGCGCTCCTGTTCTCCGCCTTTTCGTCGCCCGCGCTCTCGGCGCTCCTGACCTTCGCCGTCTTCATCATCGGCCACTTCAGCGCCGACATGCGGACGCTCGCCGCCGCCACCGGCACGCGGGCCGCGCGCGTCCTCTTCGGCGTGCTCTACTACCTGCTGCCGAACCTGTCGCACTACACGCAGATCACGGACGCCGGGCACGGCGTCATGCCGTCGCCCGCGGCCTTCGCCGGGGCGGTCGCCTACGCTGTCTGCTACATCACGGTGCTGCTCGCCGCCGCCACCTTCGTCTTCAACCGCCGCAACTTCAAATAGCAGGGGTCGGAAGTTTAGAGGTGACTGAAACGATGAGCGCCGCAACGATTCAAGGGCAGGGGATGAGACGGCCGGCGCGCGTGCGTGTGACGCGGCGCGAGTTTGCGCTGCTCGCCGTCATCGTGCTCGGACTGTCGGCTTCCGCCGCGCTCTCGCGCTGGCTCGTGGCGCAGCGCCCGCCCGCCGCCGCTTTGCAGCATGAAGAGTTGTACGTCACGCCCGCGGCGGCGCGGCGCATGAGCCTCGGCTTCAACGGGTTGGTCGCCGACTGGTACTGGTTGCGCTCGCTGCAATACGTCGGGCGCAAAGTTCACGACTACGAGGGCGACATACAACTCGACAACCTGAGTCCGGTCGGTCTCAAACTGCTCGCGCCGCTCCTCGACAGCGCGACGACGCTCGACCCGCAGTTCCTCGCCGTCTACGAGTACGGCGCGGTCGTGCTGCCGTCGTTGGATGTGGACGGCGCGATCAAACTCGTCCGCAAGGGCATCGCCGCGAACCCGCGCGCGTGGCGGCTCTATCACCACCTCGGCTACATCTACTGGCAGCGAGGGCGCTTTGCGGAAGCGGCCGAAGCCTACCGGCAGGGCGCGCAAGTTCCGGGCGCGCCCGCGTGGATGGGCGCGATGGCGGCGCAGATGGCCTCGCAGGGCGGCAGCCGCGCGACCGCGCGCGAAATCTATCGCCGCATGTACGAACAGACCGCCGACGAGCAGATGCGCGCGCTCGCCGGCCGGCGGCTGCTGCAACTGCAATCCTGGGACGAGCGCGACGCGCTGCGCACGCTGCTCGCCGCCTACCGCGCGCGCGCGGGCCGCTGCCCCGCCGCGTGGCGCGAGGTCGTGCCCGTCTTACGCGCCGCGCGCGTGCGGACGGACGCGACGGGTGCGCCGCTCGATCCATCAGGCGCGGCCTATGTGCTGGCGGGCGACGGCTGCGACGTGGAGTTGGGCGAGAAGTCGGAAGTGTTGCGCAAGTAGATTGAGAGTTTCATGCAAACTTGAATGTGGAGTGCGATGCAGTTCACCACAGAGACACAGAGGGCACGGAGGTTGGAATGGCCTCCGCGCCTCTATGCATCCTCTGTGACCCTCTGTGCCTCTGTGGTGAATCTCAACTCGCCCGCCCCACAACCCTGAGAAGATAAGATGACAGTCGCACTTGAGATCGAGCATCTGACGAAGGACTACGAGGTCGGCTTCCTCCGCAAGCGGCGCGTGCGCGCGCTCGACGACCTGTCGCTCGCGGTCGAGCGCGGCGAAATCTTCGGCTTCCTCGGCGCGAACGGCGCAGGCAAGTCAACGACGATGAAGCTCCTGATGCGCCTCACTTACCCGACCGCCGGCCGCGCGGCCATCCTCGGCCACGACATCAACGACGTGCGGATGCACGCGCGCATCGGCTATCTCCCCGAACACCCTTACTTCTACGACTACCTGACCGCGCGCGAGTTCCTCGAATACTGCGCCCAGTTGTTCGGCCACACGCGCCGCGACTGCCAGCAGCGCGCCGAAGAATTGCTTGAGCGCGTTCGCCTCGACGAGCGGAGTTGGGACAAACAACTGCGCAAGTTCTCGAAGGGCATGTTGCAGCGCGTTGGGTTAGCGCAGGCGCTCATCAACGACCCGGAGATCGTCTTCCTGGACGAGCCGATGAGCGGTCTCGATCCGGTCGGCCGCCGCGAGGTGCGCGATCTGATCGCTTCCTTGCGGCAGCGCGGCATGACCGTCTTCTTCTGCTCGCACATCCTCGCCGACATCGAAGTGCTCTGCGACCGCGCCGCCATCCTGCAACGCGGCCGGCTGGCGCACGCCGGCCGGCTCGAAGACCTGCGCCGCCGCGCCGGCACGCGCGCGATGGAGTTGATCGTCGCCAACACCAATGCCGACCGCCTGCGCGCGGCCCTGCGTGCGCTGCCCGTGGCGGAGGTCACGCCCTCGCCCAGCGGCGCGCGCGTCGAAGTGCCGTCCGAGCAGGACGTGGACGCCGCGCTCGCCGCCGTCCGCGCGACGGGCGCGCGCCTCGTCTCCGTCCAGCCGGTCGGCAACCCGCTGGAAGATTTGTTCACGAGCAACTGAACGTCAAGCCTATGGAATCCGTCAGCGTCCACTTCAAGCTCAGCGAGAAAGAGTTCATGGACGGCGCGCGCCTGCTCGCCTTCCCGAACGCCGCCGCGAAGGCGCGCGTCGCCGTCAGCTTCACGCTCTACGCCGTCGGCGTCCTCTTCATCCTCCTGGCCCTCAACGCCCCGCTCTTCACTTCGACCGTGGTCGGCACTGCCCTGCTCGCCGCCGTTGTCTTCCTCTTCTACCACGCGCGCGTCACGCTCGCGCGCCGCAGCTACCGCGGCGACCAGCGGTTTCGGCACGGCATCACGCTCACCTTCACCGACGATCATGTGCAGGTGCAGTCCCGCGACGTTGACTCGAAGCTCGGCTGGAAGATGTACACGGACGTGCTGGAAGGCCCGGACAGTTATGTGCTGGTTTACGGCCGTGACATGCGCATGATGACCATCGTGCCCAAGCGCGCCTTCAAGAGCAGACAGCAGGAGCGCGCTTTCCGCGGGCTGCTCGCCACACACTTTGATCGCAACCTGTCGGCGCACCAGCTTGCCGACGGCGCGGCGGCAGAGGCCGACTACCAGCCGACGACCCTGCAACCGCCCGACTGGCGCTAAGCGGTTGGCAGAGTCAGTACCGCCCGCGGTCTCATGCGGTGTTTTCTACTTGACGATGACGCCCGTCACGGCGACGCGGATGTTGGCGCGCACGTCCTCCTTTTTGAAGCCCTCCATGTGGATCGGGACTTCGAGGACTTTGTTCGGCTCAAGCTGCGGCTGCATGCGCGGGACGGCGATGACCGTCTTCGTCTGCACGGGCTTGTTCTCCAGATCGACGACCGTCGCCTGAAGCTCAAGCCCCGTGATCGTGCGCCCGGTGAAGTTGCGCACCTTGGGCTTCATGTCCATCGTGATGTCGCCGAGCAGGCGGCTGTTCTCGCTCGCGTCCTGATCGGGCACGAAGTCCACGATGACCTTCTGCCGCAACTGCTCGAACTCCGGCGCACCGGCCCGCAGCGCGCCCGCCAGTTGCGGCTGCACGTCGCGGTCGTTGCGCGGGCGCTCCCGCGTCGCCCAGAAGACCAAGAGCGCCACCAGCAAGGCCGTCACCAGCCCGACCACGATGTAGACTTTGCGCCGCGTGGCGTCCGCGGCCTCGATGCTCTCTTTCGCACTAACCATACGAAAACAGTGCCGAGTGCCGAGTGACAAGTGACGAGGACGGGCAGGATTTTATCTCGTCACTCGTCACTTGTCACTCGTCACTTCTTTATTCATCCGGTGCGGGCGCGCGGCTCGACCAGGTGGAGCGGGACGCGCTCCGGGGCGACGAGCGAGCCGGTGCCGGTGCGCGGGCGTGCGGCGCGCGGCCAGGTGATGCGGAAGCGGCTGCCCTCGCCCGGCTCGCTCTCGACCGCGATCTCGCCTTCGAGCAGCTCGACGATCTTGCGCGTGATGGCGAGGCCCAGGCCGACGCCGCTGTAGGCGCGCGTCAGGCGGTCGTCCACCTGCCGGAACTTGTCGAAGATAAAGCTCAACGACTCGCGCGACATGCCGATGCCTGTGTCGCGCACTTCGAGCGCCCAGCGCGCGTCGTCGAGCGGCGCGGCGGTGACGGCAATCGTCCCGCTCGCCGTGAACTTGACGGCGTTGCCGACCAGGTTCGAGAGCACCTGCGCGAGCTTGCGCCGGTCGCTGGTGACGAGGCCGAGCGCGGGCGCAATGTCCGTGCGCAACTCGATGTGCTTGGCGTCCGCCTCCGCCCTGTGCTCGCGCACGACCTCGGCGGCCACTTCGGCCACGTCCACCTCTTCGAGTTGCAGGGCGGAGCGGCCGGCTTCGAGGCGCGAGTAGTCGAGCAGGTCGTTGACGAGATCGAGCAGCGTGCGCGCGTTGCGCTCCATGCGCCCGACCGCCTCGTGTTGCAGCGGCGCGAGCGGCATCTGCCGGTCGCGCGTGAGCAGTTGGCACAGCCCGATGATGACGTTTAAGGGCGTGCGCAATTCGTGGCTCACGTTGGCGACGAAGGCGGACTTCAAACGGTCGTGCTCGCGCAAGCGGCCGTAAGCCTCCATCAACTCGCGGTACTGCCTGACCTCGCCCGTGATGTCGCGGAAGACGGCGACCACGCCGACGCGGCGCTCGCCTTCGCCGACGAGCGGTGTGGCGCTGACCGCGAGCACGCCTTCTTCACCCTCGCCGCGGATGATCTGCACGTGCTCGCCGGAGACGTGCTCGCCGCGTTCGAGCGCGCGCCCCAAAGGTGTCTCTTCGGCGGGCAGCACCTTGCCTTGCAGATCGCGCAAGGCCATGTCGGCGATGAGCGCCTGTACGCCGTCGCGGAACTCGCCGGGCTGGCGGTTGAGGATGCGCGCGGCGGCCGGGTTGACGCGGTAGCGCCCGCGCTCGTCCACGATGATCACGCCCTCGTCCATCTGGTTGATGACGCTCTCAAGCTCGGCGGCGCGTGCCTTCTCGGCGGCGAAGGCGGCGGTCGCCAGCTTCTCGGCGCGCACGCGCTTCGAGACTTCGGACAGGATCAGGATCAGATCGCCGCGCTCGCCCGTGCGCTCTGTGGTCGGCCACAGGATCACGTCCCAGAACTTGTCGCCGTCGTCGCGCCCGCTGCGTGCGACGAGGTCAATCGGCAGACCGTAGTTGACGAACGCGCGGCGCGTGCGGCGCACGTCCTCGACCACTTCGCTGAGGACGGCGAGACCGGCCGCCGCCTCGTACAGCCCGCGCCCGGTCAACTCTTTCGCGTCGCGCCCGACGAGCCGCGCGAAGGTTGAGTTGACCTTGCGCACGATCAGGTTTGCGTCGAGGACGACGACGCCGAGCGGCAGGCTGTCGAGCACCTCGGCGATGAAGACGCCCTGCGTGTGCAGTTCGTTGAACTTGGTCTGCAAGCTCGCCGCCATCGAGTTGAAGCCTTCGGCGAGCGTGCCGATCTCGTCGTCGGTCTCGACGGCCACGCGCTCGTGCAGTTGCCCGTCGCCGAGCGTCGTGGCAGAGGCGGCGAGTTGGCGCAAGGGCTTCGTGAAGCGGCCGACCGCCCAGACCGCGATGAAGCCGGACGCGCCGAGCGCGAACAGCCACGTCGCCGCGAGCGCGAGGAACGCGCGCCACGCGGGCGTGTTCTTCGGCAGCGGCACGCCGACCGCGACGCTCCAGCCGTAACGATTAAGTGTGCGCGTGCTTGTGATGCGCGCCTTGCCGTCGCTCCAACGCTGCTCGCCGACCTCACGCGCCGGACTGACTTCGTTCACCACCTGCGCCGCCGCCACGGGGTTCGGCACGATCTCGCCGCGCGCGTCGCGCACGACGAGTGCCGCGTCCGCGCCGGGCGCGAGTTGCTGGCGCAGTTTCGCGTAGAGGTCTGAGGCGGGGCCGGCGGAGAGTGCCGCGCCGGTGCGCGCCGACTGTGGGTGCGCTTCGAGCCAGGAATCGAGCGCGCCCTCGGCCGCCGCCGTCTCGATGCGCGCGAGCGTAGTGGACTGTTCGCCCAGGCTGCGGCGGTAGCTGTTGAGTTGCAGCAGGCTGACGATGAGGAGCGGCAGGGACAGCAGCGCCAAGAGCACCAGCAGCTTGGTGCGTATGTCCAAACGGAGCTGTCTGAGCGTAATACGCCTCATCAGGTCTCGTCTCGGCCCCGGCGATGTTCGCGGCGGCGCGCTGGCGGCCAGACCGTCATGCGCGTCTGTACAGGCGGGCGCAAAGAGGCGGCGTAAGTGACCAACGCTTGTGCGACCATCTCGTCCAGGAGCGCGTTCGTGCGCCGGAGCGCGTCGCGCAGTTCCCGTAGGTCGCCGTCTGTGGCGCTGGGGCCCTGCCGCCACAGAAAATCGTGCAAGACTCCGCGTAAAATCATCAACTCGCGTGCCACTTCGTCGAGCAGGCAGCCCTGCTGAAAACGCACCTGCGTGTGCCGGCGCAGAAAGCGCGCCGCCTCTATGATCTCGCCCCCCTCCGCGCCTTCGTCGAGCAGGCGGGCCAACTCGTCAAAGACTTCCGGCAGCGGCTCGACAAGTTGCCGGTAAGACAGCAGGGCCGGCAAGTCCGTCCGTCGCTCGGCATAGACGCCGTCCACCCACGCGCGCGTCAACGCGTCCTCGTGCGCGCGCAGCAACGCTGTGAACCGACCGGGCATAAGCAGTCCGCAGGTCAGAGGTTAGAGGTTAGAGACTGTTAAAAGTTCCGCGCCGTCGGGGTCGGGTTTCAGCGTCGGCCGGCGCTTGGCGGAGGCGGATTTAACCACGAAAATCACACGAAATAGCACGAAGAAGAACCACTATCTCGCTTCGTGCCGTTTCGTGTGATTTCGTGGTTCAAATCTTTCCTCGCCTTATTTTATAGACCCCGCGTTGCGCTACGTTTGACCGCTCAGTCCTTCAGTAATTCCTGCAAGAGATTTTCCAGGCGGTCGAAGTCCACCGGCTTGGTCAGGTACTCGTTGCAGCCGGCGGCGAGGGCGTCGGTGCGGAAGTCGCTGGTGTCGTGGGCGGAGATGGCGACGATGGGGACGCGCGCCATGCCGTCGAGCCGGCGGATGTGGCGGGTGGCGGCGAGACCGTCAATCTGCGGCAGACTCAAGTCCATCAGGATCAGGTGCGGGCGCTCGCGCTCAGCCATCGTGACCGCCTCCTGCCCGTTGATGGCCTCGATCACGCGGTAGCCGCCCATTTCGAGCAAACGCCTCATCATGAAGCGGTTATCCTCGAAATCTTCCACCACCAGGACGGTTTTCGCCGCGCCGTTCTCCGCGCCCATCTGCGGACTACCTCCAAACACTCTCTGCCTTCCCGCCGACCCGCCCACGCGCCCCGCGCCGTATCACTAGCAAACACTCCGCATTTTTGTTAAGATGCCGCATCGAAACGCAACACTGAAGACACATCTGTCGGGTTCAATCCGTACAGCCCGCGCGCTTTAAGTTCGACCTCGTCGCGTGATGTACGAACGCCCACGGCGCAGAGATTCGTGAGCCAAATGAAGCCGTTAATGTCGGAAACACGCGACGCCGCAGCCTTGCAGGAGCTGGGTCGCGCCTCCGTGCAGATCGTCCACGATCTGAAAAATCAGATTAACGGTCTCAAACTTTATGCCACGTTCCTGCGCAAGCGGCTGGAGAAGACCGAAGGCCGGGCCGACGAACTCGACACGGTCAACAAACTCCTGGCCGGTCTCGAACGCGCCGCCGCCGACATGACCACGCTTGTGCGCTACGGGCGGCCCGTTGAACTGCGCCGCGCGCCGCACGTCGATCTCCGCCGCCTGCTCGCCGCCGCCCTTGGGCGCGAGCCGGACGCACACGGCTGCGGCGACGCTTGCACGGGCGAATTCGATCAGGCCGCGCTCACGGAAGCATTGCAACAGATAGACGCGGCCCTCGCCGGGCCGCCTCCCGGCGCGGCGCGGCTCGCGCTGCACCTGCGCCGCGAAGACGCGGGCGGCGCGAGCGTCGCCGTCATCGAGTGGCGCGGGACGCGGCCGACGAGCGGCGACCTGTTCGACTCTTTCGCCGGTGGTCAGGGTCTGCGCCTCGCACTCGCAGCCAAGATCATCAGCGCCCACGGTGGCGCTATCGAACACGAAGCGGGCACGGTGCGCGTGCGCATACCAATAAAGCAGTGACGAGTGACGAGTGACAAGTGACGAGTAAGAACTTGTTTTAGCTCGTCACTTGTCACTCGTCACTCGTCACTTCAGTTTGAGGAGACAGACGGTGGATCGCAAAGACGTGCGTATTCTGGTGATTGACGACGAGCCGATGATGGCGGACTCGTTGAAGCAGAATTTGAGCGAGGACGGGTACACGGTGGACACGGCCTCGACGGGCGCGGAGGCCATCGAGTTGTTCGACACGGGCGGACAGCACCTCGCCATCTGCGACATCCAACTGCCCGACATGGACGGCATCGAAATCCTGCGCCACATCAAGGACACGCGGCCCGCCACCGAGGTCATCATCGTCACCGGCTACGGCACGGTTGACCGCGCCATCGTCGCCACCAAGGCCGGCGCGTTCTGGTTTCTGGAAAAGCCGTTCGAGTACGAGGTCTTGCAGAAGCTGGTCGAGAAGGCGCTCGAACGCCAGGAGTTGATGGCCGAGACCGAGACGATGCGCCAGCGGCTGACGACGCGCACCGAATACTTCAACATCATCGGCGGCTCGAAGTCCATGCAGACGATCTACGAGACCATCGAGTCGGTGGCGAAGGCGGACGCCAACGTCCTGATCGTCGGCGAGTCGGGCACGGGCAAGGAGTTGATCGCGAACGCCATCCACTACAACTCGCTGCGGGCCAAGAAGCCTTTCATCAAGGTTAACTGCGCGGCGCTGCCGAAAGAGTTGATCGAGTCGGAGTTGTTCGGGCACACGAAGGGCGCGTTCACCGGCGCGCACGCCGACAAGGACGGGTTGATCCAGCACGCGGCCGGCGGCTCGTTGCTCTTAGACGAGATCGCGGAGATGCCGGTCGAGTTGCAGCCGAAACTGCTGCGCGTCCTGCAAGAGCGCAGCTACCGCAAGATCGGCTCGGAGAAGACGCACGCCGTTGACTTCCGCCTGATCTGCTCGACCAACCGCCCGCCCGCGGACGCGATTCGTGACGGTTGCCTGCGCGACGATCTCTTCTACCGCATCTCGACCATCACGATCCACGTGCCGCCTTTGCGCGAGCGCGCCGAAGACATTCAACTGCTCGCCGAGCACTTCCTGAAGATGTACGCGCGCAAGTACCAGCGCCCGATCACGGGCATCTCGCAGGCGGCCTACCAGCGCCTGTTCGGCCACCCGTGGCCGGGCAACGTGCGCGAGTTGCAGAACGTGTTGGAGCGCGCGGTGCTGCTCGCCAAGGGCAACAAGATCGAGCCGGTCGATCTGCCGTTCGACAACGGCTCGCTGCCGGAGAAGACTGCGACCGGCGCGGCGTGGGACGTGCCGCCCAACATGACGCTCGAAGACATCGAAAAGCTCGTCATTGAGAAGACACTGCAACGCACGGGCGGCAACAAGCAGGCGGCGGCGAACCTCCTGGGGATTTACCGCCCGCGCCTCTACAGCAAAATCCGCAAGTACAACATAGACATCAACGCGCTCACCTCCGCGTGACGGCGCGCACGCCCGAAAATTTTCGTGGACGCACCCGCGCGCCGTCAGGTAGGATGACAGTGGTGCTGTCATGCACCGGCCTTTCGGGCCGGTGCATTTTTCGTCCGCCTGCCCCGCAACTCTGACAGCCCTACCTCACGAGGGCCACCAAGCCCCGCCCGAATTTCCAACGAAGGTTTACAACATCATGACTCCTCGTCTGCTGCGTTCATTCTGGGCGAAGTTGTTCGTCCTGTTGCTCGTCTCCGGCGGCGCGCTCGTCGTCAGGCACGGGCGCGATTTAACCACGACTCATTATTACGTCCGGGCCGTGCCCTATCGCGTCATGGTCGCGGCCGGGCCGCGCGCCGGTGCGCCGGCCGACGAGTTGCTCATGCTCGTCGGCTCAAGCACGTGGGGCTGGCGCGGGACGAAGCTCGAAGCCGCGCTCGTGCCCGTCGGCGAGTGGCTCGGCTTTGTGCAGGACACGCCCGAAGCGATGCGTTCGCGCCTCGAACTCATACGTGTGCGCCCCGGCACGACGCCCGCCGAACGGCGCGACCTGAGCGAGTTGCCGTCATACGGCATACCCGTCGCCGCCGACGGCGCGTTCTACTATCTCGCTCCCGCTTATGACGATGAATATGACGATGAAGAGGATGTGACCGAACAGGACGTGCCGGCGGACGCGGCGCGGGGCTGGCGCTGGGACGGCGCTGAGTTTGTCGCCATCACGCCGGAAGAGGCGATGCGGCTGTACCGGCAAGAGGTGCATGCGCGGCGGGCGAGGCGCGCGCAGACGGGCGACCGCGCGGAGTGGACGATCTGCCAGCTTGCGCCGTTCGGCGGCGCGGAGGAGACGAACTCGTGCGACCTGCCGTATGCGGGCGGGCGCTGGCAGATCAAAGTTAAGCCGTTGCAACTGTCGCCGGAAAAGATCGACCTGCCGAACATGGAGGTCGCGCTTAGTTTGAGGCTCGTCAACCAGCAGGCGCGTGAGACGCGCACGCTGATAGACGATGCGGGCGTGTGGCAGGAGGTGTCCGGCGTGCGCTTCGCCGCGCTGACGGAGCCGCGCATGGGGGCGCTCGGCGGGCGCTACTTCGGGCGACATTTCACGCCGGGCGCGGGGCTGATGAACCTGTTCTGGGCCACGCTGCTCCTGTGCGTGCCCTGCTACCTCATGCGGCAGGCCATCAACCGCTCGGTCAGTCCCGTCAGCCACTACCCGGAGGCACGCCCCGAACACTTCCCGCTACTTGATCAGGAACGGCTCGCGCGCCTCACGCACGAACTGACCGCGCTCGGCTTCGTACACCTGCGCGACTACACCGTCGCGTACAGCGGCGGGGCCGTGCAGCGCGTCGCCAGCTTCGCCCGCCTCTTCGCGCACCCGGAACACAACTGCTACGCGGAGATCGGCCAACTCTTCATAGACCCGCAGAAGCAGGCGCAGGTGCGCGAGTATTTGGGGATGCGCCTCTCCTTCACCAGCCTGTTCGCCGAGCCGGGCTGGACTCTCAGCATCACAGACCGCGAGCCGGCCAGTATTCCTTATCAACTCAGACGCCCGCGCCGCCTCTTCCTCTACCGCCCTGGTCTGCTCCCCGACCAACTGCTCGGCGCGCACCTCGAAGTGCGCAGCGAGATGATGCGCCGGCTCGACCTGCGCCCGGCCAGCGCCACGAGCGCCGAAGAGTATCTGGCCCGGCAGGCCGAGGCCGTCGAAGAGATGCGCCAGACGCTCAGGCAGCGCACGCGCCTGGTGCTGCCCTTCCTCTTCGAGCACACGCTGCTGAAGACGCGCAAGCACTACCACTGGCTCGGCGACTACGGCCTACACCCCGCGCCGCGTGGCTGGACGCCGCCCGTCGCCGTCGCACACGACGAAGAACGTTTCGCGCGCACGGGCTTCAGCTGCGCTCCCGCGCCCGGCGGCGTGTGGGGTCTGCTGCGCAACTGGACGGAGTTGATCGGTCTGACCTCCAGCACGCTGCTGCTGGTCAACGCCTACTTCTGGTGGTTTCACCCGCCGCACCAACAGAGCGTCAGGCTCTTCCACACCGCCGTCGCCTTCGTCGGGTTGGGCGGACAGCTTCTGACTTGGCTGCTCAAAAAGAAAAGCACGCCGTTGAAGTAACGGCATGCGGTTCGTGAAGGTTAAGCGCCGCATAGCCTGACATGGAGAGGCGCGGGCGGCAGCGCATCCCGGCCTTCAATCAAGTTCGATCAGGCAGGCCGCGCCGCCCGGCACAGGTCACGGGTGCGCGCGTCACGGCCACGGAATAACTTTTCGCGTGGAGGGCTTAACCGGCGACGGACTAGCGGGCGCGGCCAAGGGGGCTACGAAGCGCGGCGGCAGGTGGGTGTCGTGATGCCCCGCCCCGCCCGCATCGTCAGCGGAGACCGATTCACGCTTCGCCTTCGTGGTCTCGTTAGCCTGACTGATGAGCACAGGCTCGCCGCCATTTCTCTTCCGGCCGGTCTTAGCGGCGTCTTTAGTTTCAGGCTGCTGCGTGTGTTCGTCGCTTCGCTCAGGCTTGCGGGCCGCGCGCGCGGAAGTTTGATTCAGCGCGCCCTGCTTCTCGCCCCCGGCGGTGACGACGGTAGCGGGCAATATTTTTACTTCCTTCGGCGCGGGCGCGGCCACCGGGGCAGGCGGTGCGGGCTGCACGTCGGCCGCGGGGGGCGTCAGCGCGGTGGCGGGACGCACGTCGAGGTCTGATTGCGCGCCCGCCCTGCTTTTGTCAGTCGCGGCGTGTTGCGCGACCTTCAGGCTCAGGCCGAGGACGCTCATCAATGTATAGGCCGTGCAACTGAATGTGACGAGCCACAGCGCAACGCCGCCGATAAACCGTAGCGCCTTGACACTTCTGTGGCCGCGCCACTTGCGCTCGCGCGACCCGGCCGTAATCACCGCGGGCGCCGGTGGCGCGGCCTCGACGGGGTCGGGCTTCGTCACGACGGCAACGCGCGGCGGCGGGCTGGTGATTCTGTGCGCCCGCTTGCGCTCGCTGACGCGCGTCCGCGCACGCACCGCATCGTTGCGCCCGCGGCGCTGATTATATGGATCGAGTCGCGCGCCGCCCGCGTGCGGCGGCGGATTACTCACCGTCCCGACCGCCACCGCCGCATGCGAACGCAATAAGGTCGTCTCGTCGTGCGCTTCCGCGCGCAAGGCGAACGCCTCGGCAGCCACTTCGTCATCCGCGGCATGTTCCGCGTTGCGCCGCTGAGGTTGCCCCGCCCTGCCAGCACCGGCGCGGCGGAGCAGGGCCGCGATCTCCACCTGCCCGCGCGCCGACGCCCAATCGAGCGCCGTGTTATCCGAATCGTCCGTGGCCTGCGGATCAGCGCCGGCGCGCAGCAGCACTTCGACCACCTCGGCATGACCAAAGAAGGCTGCCAGCGTCAACGCCGTCCAGCCGTCATGCCGCCGCGCGTTGATGTGCGCGCCCTGCGCGAGCAAAAGCTCCACGGCAGCTGCGTGCCCCCCGGCGCTCGCGTGCATCAGACCGCTCGCGCCGTTCGCGGTGCTGACATTGATGTCGCAGCCGTCCGTCAATAAGGCCGCCAAATCTGTGACGTTGCCTGCTTCAGCGGCTTCCATCCATCGCCGTGTGTCCACCACGCTCCACTCTCCTACTGCAACCGGCCGTTGCCCACGCCGCGCCGATCCACTCGCGCCCGTACCATCAATATATGACTGTCAACTCGTCGTCGGGGCGCAACGTCGGATCGGGCGTCCGCCCTCGCTTGATCTCTTCCAACTGATACTTCGTTTGCGTGCCGCGTCCCTGCGCGTCGCGGCGCGCGATGACAACCTTGTACCAGGCGTGGCGCTCGCCCAACAGACCGTCGGTCGTCATCGCCTGCTTCACCGTCTTGGTGCTCATGCCGATCTCTTTAATGCCGCCCGCGAGCAACACGGCCTGGGTCAGGGTGAGGCCGGCGTGGAAACGTTTCCGGCCCGGTTGCCGGATCAGCCCTTTGATGGTGAAGAACTCCCCCGGCGCGGCCTCGACCGTCACCTCATCGCCGGGATAGATGAGCATGCTCATCGCGCCGCCCCCCGACGGGTCGTAGGCCACCGTGCGCGGGCCCGTCTTCGCGCTGACGATGCGCACCTGCCCGGCCTCCGGCTGCGGCTGCGCGGCCGCCAGCACGACGTAGAGCGGAATGGCTTCGCGCTGCAACACCTTCTCGCCCGGATCGTTTACCAGCCCGTTGATTGTGATCACGTGGCTGGCATATTCGTGCACGCCCACAAGCACGTGCGCCGCTTCGGAGACCAGGCGCAACATCGGCGACGCCGTCAACCGGGCCGCGATCTCATCGGTCGTCAACCCCACGACCTGCTGCGGCGGCCCGGCCAACGGGTAGTCGAGTTGACCGTCTTTCAGCACGTCGTACAGCATCCGTTGATTGCGGACGGGCGCGTTGAGCAACTTGATTTGGAGCACGTCGCCGGGGCCGACACGGTACGTGCCGACCGGCCCTTCGTTGCGCGCGTGCCCTTCTGCCGGCGCGGCGACAGGGGGTGCGGCGGCCACCGCACTCACATTTTCACCGGCGGGCAGCGCGTCCGGCTCGGCCGCGGCGACGGTCTGTGCGGCAGCGGCGGCCGGGGGCACCGCCGGCAAGACGACGGGCGGCTTGCCGGTGGCGATCCCTGGCGGCGATATTTTGACGGCCGCAGCAGCCGCGTGCGGCTGCGGCAGAGGGGCGGGCGTCTGCGGCGCGACCGGCGTGGGTGCAAGCCGCGTTGCGTTGCTTGCGCCGTTATGTTCCGCCGACACGCCTGGCCGGTCGGGCGGTTGGGCGGCCGTGGCCGCGCGTGATTTGACGTATGCCTCACCCAACGCCTGGTAAGCCTCGTCGTCTTTCGGGTTCAGGCGCAACGCCTGCTCGAAGGCAGCGATGGCTTCGGGCCAACGCCCCAGGTAGGCGTAGGCTTGGCCGAGGCCGAAGTAGGCGTCTTCGTAATCGGGCCGGTACATCAGGGCACGCCGGAACAGCTTGCTCGCCTCGTAGTACTCTTTCGCGCGCCCGTATTGCAGCCCCAGATCGTAATACCACTTGGCATCATGCGCCGCGCGCTTGTCCCGTTGTTTGGCTTCCCTGTCGCGCTGCGCCGCGGGTTGCGCGTCGGTCGTGGCGGCAGCAGCAGCGGCGGACTGCTTGCTTATCAACTTCTCCACACTCTGCGCGCGCACCTGTGCGCCGCCGAGTAAGCACAACATGAACAGACCTACTGACCAGACGCTTTTCATCATTACCGCACCTCTTCCTTCGCGTCTAAGAGTTGGCGACGGCGGGCGCTAGTTCGCCCGCCCGCACCAATGAGCTGAGCCGCTCGCTTAGCGCCGTCTCGAACTGCCGCGCCGGCCCGAGCTCAGAAAAAGCGAGCGCACGCAACTGCCGCTCGATGTGTTGCCGATAATTGGAGACCAGCGTGTCGGACACGCCGAGCCGCGCCGCCGCCGCCAGTTGAGTCATCTGCCGCTCCGGGCTGAGATAGCAGTGCCACAGGATCGTCAGCATCAACTCGTACCGGCCGCGCTTGCCCCGCGCCGCCTGCCGCAGACCCTGCAAGAACTGTTCGACCCGTTCGCCCGCCGCCCGCTCGGCCTCGCGCCGCAACAAGGTCTGCTCCGGGTTCGCGCCGCCGTCCACCGGCTCGCACGACTTCCGCCACTCGTCGTCGTCGCCGAACGGCACGAGACAGATGTCCTGCACCGGCAGGCGCGACATGACGAGGCGGCGCAAGGAGCGCACGTCCACCGGCGTGTCGAGGGCCGCCAGCACGCGCTCGATCAAGTCGGTCAGCGCCGCGTTGCCGATGATGAGCTGCACGTCGCCGGTGCGGCCGACCACGCGCGTGTCGCGGGCGCACATGGGCAACTCCCGCACGCGGTGCTCGACCTCGTGCAGTGGCCGGCGCGCTTTGTCTGCGGGCCACGCGCGCAGACCGTAATACCGGCCGACCAGACCCCGCCGCCGCGCCTGCGCGCCTTGCACGTCGCAGCAGCGGAAGCGCGGCGACGCCTGCACGATCTTCGAGATGCGGCGGGCGAGGCGGTAGGACTCCGGGTGGCGTTTGTACAGTTCGCGCGCCAGCAGGTTGGACAGTTCGATCTGCGCGATCTCAAACTCGATCTCGGCATCGGTCATGCCGGCGTCGAGATAGTGTTGGAAGCGCTGCTTGGCGAGCAGGTGGGTGAATAGTTCCTGCGTCAGATCGCTGTGGGCGTGCGCCGCGTTATCCTCTAGCAGCCCGGCGCTAAAGCAGGCCCGCACGAGCGGATGACAGCGGACGACGCGGTGCAACTCCGCCCAGAGTTGCTCCACGTCCGAAGTGCGAAGCGCGCGCGTCCACTCGACCCAGACGCGCCCGGCCCGCGACACGGCGGACTTACGCCTCTCAGGGACAGAGCGGACGGCAGCAGCGCGAGGTGGCTGCATAGATCACACCTTTGGCAACTGATTGTTACTTGTGTTGCAGTAAGGTTGATCGAGAAAGGGACGGGGAGAAGGTGGAGAGTCTCGACAACGAAAACCACAGAGCAAATTGAGCGCATAGGGTAAGCAGACCGAGCCGTTCTTGTCAAGACAAATTTACGCGCGTGACAATAAATTCACACGCGCGCGTAGATTCCCGCACGCCCTTCGTCGGCCCCGCGCGGTCACGTCCGGCGACGGCGCAAACATTTTTCGCCGAGCGGCGCGCCCGCGAAAATATTTTCGGGAAATAGTTATACATTGCCGATTCTCTTATATTGACCAAAGCAAAAACACTGAGGTCTGTTTAGAGAGTGCTAGTTCTTCTGTGCGTTTCGCGCACACGGCCACGGTCGGCGGCCGGCGCGAGCGAACGATGGACTGCGGCGCACGGGGGAGACGTGTGTTTGCCCGCATGTCGTTACTCTTGAGCCAGCAGCATTGAACACTGTCGGCGCGGCAGACGGCCATACTTTGCCGCGGCGGCAGGATGTCCTTACGGGGGATGCTTCAGATGAGATCACACATACTAGCGTCGCTTAAACCGCTCGCTTTCGGCCTCGCGCTCTTTGCCATCATCGCGGCCGCACAGGGCGTGGCCCGGGCCGATGAGGTGAATTTCGCCGGCTATACGAACGGCTGCTTCAACTGCGCCTCGCCGCCCAACAGCAGCGCCTATCAGACGACCTCGCTGCTCGGGCTGGCCTACGGCAATTCGACCTTCTCCGGCACGACCGCCAACGGCTTCCTCGCCTTCGGCGGCAACCCGCAGCCTGTGCCCGGCGCGCAGAACATAGACAACCTCGGCTCGTTCACGCTCAGCACCACACCGAACACTTACACCGGCAACACGTTCTCGTTGCGCGTGACGTTCACGCTGCCGGCCGGCATCAACGGGCCGAACTCGACCGTCTTCTCGGCCACGCTGACCGGCTCGGTCAGCAGCACGACCAACGGTGGCGTGTTCATTGACTTCAACAACACGCCGCAGACCTTCTCCTTCTCGAACGCGGCGGGCAGCGGCACGTTCAACTTCGCGGTCAACGACCTGGCGATCAACCCCGGCCAGACCGCCGAGATAACGGGGCAGATCACCTCCGCCACGCAGCAGCCGGCGGCCGTCCCCGAACCGGCGACGATGCTGCTGCTCGGCACGGGGTTGGCCGGCGCGGCGGGTGTTGTGCGTCGTCGCCGCAACGCAAAGACGAGGATATAGCGGACTATCGGCGGTATTCACCAGGGAGTTCCGGCCGGTTTCCCGCGCCAAGATCAGTCCGTAGTGCTCCTCTCCCCGGCATAGCCACCGTTTGCAAGGGCGGTGGCTATGCCAGGTAAAGCTACTCACTTCCCGAATAAATGTCTGCGGTGGCTGGCGGCGTTGGCAACGGCGCGCGCCACGAGAAAGGTGTTGCGGAGATGTTGACACACACGCGGCGCTGCCTGCTTATCGTCTGTGGGCTGGCGGCAATGCTCGCTGGGCTGACTGTATGCGCCAGCGCACAACAGACTACTTACGCCATCAGCGGGCGGGTGATGGATCAGAACAACACCGGGCTGGGCGGCTTTACCGTGACGCTTAGCGGCGCGGCCTCTTTGACCGCCATGACCGACGGTAACGGCAATTTCTCTTTCGCCAACCTGCCTCCCGGCGGCGACTATGACGTGACGCCGATCAAAAACGGCTACACGTTCAACCCGTCGTCCGTCAGCGTCTTCCACCTCAACGGTAACTTCTCCGCCACCTTTAACGCGCAAGCGAACGGCGGCGGGGCGGGTTCGTTCCAGTTTACGAGCGCCACCATCACGGCGGGCGAGGGTGACGGCCGCGCCGTCATCACCGTCACCCGCACGGGCGACACGTCGGGCGCGGCCTCAGTGGATTTCACGACGGTGGACGACACGGCCGCCGTCAGGTGTGACGACACGCAGACTAAACCCAACGTCGCCTTCGCGCGCTGCGACTACGCTACCGTCGTCAGCACGATCCGGTTCGCGGCCGGCGAAGCGCAGAAGAGCGTCACGGTGCCGATCATAGACGACGCGCACGTCGAGCCGGTGGAGAACGTGCAGTTACGCCTGACCAACCCGGTGGGCGCGACGCTCGGCGCACAAGCGGCCGCTACGCTCACGCTCACGGACAACGACGCGCCAGGCGAATCAAACCCGGTCGCCGGCTCGCCCTTCTTCGTGCGCCAGCAGTATCTGGATTTCCTCTCGCGCGAGCCGGATCAGGGCGGCTTCAACGCCTACGTCAACCTCTTGAACGGCTGCCCCGACGCCAACAACACTGATCCGAACTCGTCGTCGGCCTCGTGCGACCGCATCACAGTCTCGAACTCGTTCTTCGGCTCGCAGGAGTTTCAGTTGAAGGGCTACTACGTGTTCCGCTTCTACCGCGTTGCCTTTGATCGGCTGCCGCGCTACACCGAGATCGTGGCTGATATGAGCGCGGTGACGGGGCGGACGGCCGACGAGGTCTTCACGAAGAAGGCGGCGCAGGCCGACTCGTTCACGCAACGCCCGGAGTTCATGGCCGCTTACGCGGCGCTGTCAAACACCGCCTACGTGAACACGCTGCTCGGCCGTTATCATCTGACTTCGATTACGACGCCCGACCCGGCCGCGCCCGACGGCTCGACCAAGGTCACACTCACGAGCGCCGATCTTGCCAATCGACTGACCGCGCAGACGCTCACGCGCGCACAGGTCTTACGCGCCATTAGCGACTCGGACGAGGTCTTCAACGCGGAGTTCAACAAGGCGTTCGTCGCCATGCAGTACTACGGGTATCTGCGGAGAGCGCCGGACACGCCCGGCTATAACGCCTGGCTCAACTACCTGACGGCCCACCCGGAGGACGCGCGCACGATGGTCAACGGGTTTGTGAATTCGCAGGAATATCGCCTCCGCTTCGGCGCGGCGCAGTAGTCAGAACCACATAGAACTAAAGACGGGGCGGGCAACGAACAAACGTCGCCCGCCCCGTCTTTCTGCGTCGGCTCAACTGATGGCGTCGAGTTGGTAGGTCGCCACGCTGGTCGGGGTTTCGTAGCAGCGCACCTTGTAAACTTGGACGCGCGCGTCGCCGACCTGCGCGGCGACGCGCTCAAGGATATAGCGCGCCAGATTTTCGGCCGATGGGTTCAGTTCTTCGTCGAACGGCGGCAGTTCGTTGATGTTGCGGTGATCGAGGTAGCGCACGACTTCGTCGGCCGCCGCCTTCAGCTCGCCGAAATCAACGAGCAGGCCGATGTTGTCCAGTTCGCGCCCGCGCGCGAAGATTTCGATCTTGTAATTGTGCCCGTGCAGGTTCTCGCACTTCCCCTTATAGCCGCGCAACTGGTGCGCGCTCGAAAAGTTGCGCTCGATCATCACCTCAAACGTCCCGGCCATAATGTCCAGAGTCTAAAGTCCAAAGTCCAAAGCCGCAAGCGTGAGCCTTGAGTCCATTATGAATGAGAAGCCTAAAACACCGGCTCGACTTGAGACTTTGGACTTTGGACTTTGGACTCAAACACCCGCGCCACGTCTTCGAGGTTATTAGTGACCCGGCACGGCGGCAGGCTCTTGAGGAAGAGGCGGCCGTAAGCCTGCGTGCGCAGGCGCGGGTCGAGGACTGAGAGCACGCCGCGGTCGGTCGCGCTGCGGATCAGGCGGCCGAGGCCCTGCTTCAAGGTGATAATCGCCTGCGGCACGCTGTACTCGTAGAAGCTCGACCCGCCCGTGTCTTCGATAAAGCGTTGGCGCGCGGCGACGACCGGATCAGTCGGCACGGCGAACGGCAGCTTGTCTATGACGACGCACGAGAGCGCCTCGCCGCGCACGTCCACGCCCTGCCAGAAGCTCGCCGTCGCAAACAGGACGGCGTGCGGCGTCGCGCGAAAACGATCAAGTAGCCAGGACTTCGACGCCTCGCCCTGCACGAAGCAAGGGAAATCAACCTGCGCCGCCACGCGCTCGTAGAGCGCGCGCATGCCGCTCGTGCTCGTGGAGAGGACGAACGCGCGCCCGCGCGTCACGTTCAGGATGCGCACCAGTTCGGCCGCCGCCGCGTCCGCCCACTGCGGCGCGCGCGGGTCGGGCATCTGCGGCGGGAGATAGAGCACCGCCTGATTTTGATAATCGTAGCTCGCGGGCGCGATCAACTCGTCCGTTTTATCGGCCAGCGGGTTCTGCTCGCCCGCCTCGTCCGTCTCCGCGAGGCCGAGTCTGCGCCGGATGAAGTCGAACCGGCCGGCGCTGGCGAGCGTCGCAGAGGTGAGCACGACCGTCTCGACGCGATCAAACAACTTGTCCTGCAAGAGCGCCGACACGTCAATCGGCGACGCGCGCAGGAAGAGGCCGCGCCCGCGCCGCTCCAACCAGTAGACGTAACGCTTGTCATCGCCCGCGACGATGAACTCCAACTCAAAGCGTAGCTCGCGCACGCGCCTGAGCAGGTTGTCCACTTCGGGCGGCTTGTCGCGCAGGGCGTCTAACGTCGTCTCCATGCGTTCGAGCGCGCCGTCCAGACTCAGGTACGACTGCCCCAAAGGCGTCGCCTCGATCTCGCCGCGCGCACCTTTACGCGCGAATGTGCCGGGCAGGATTGGCGCACGGCCCTCGTCAGTGCGCCCCTCCCTGAAGCCGAGCCAGAAGTTGTCGGCGAAGCGCGAGATGCGCCCGGCAGCGCGCGTCAGTTCTTTGTTCACGCCGGCATCGTTAATCGGCAGCAGTTGCAGGTCGCGCAGGAGGTCTTCGATCTGGTAGCTCGACACCTGGAAGCCGAAGTACTCGGCCGCCACGTCTTCGATCTGGTGCGCCTCGTCGAAGATGACCGCGCCGTAGTCGGGGATAACCTGCCCGTACTCGCTGCCGCGCAGGGCGAGGTCGGCGAAGAAGAGGTGGTGGTTGACGATCAGGATGTCGGCGTCCTGCGCGCGCTGGCGCATGCGTGTGATGAAGCATGGGTCGTAGTCCGGGCACTTCTGGCCGAGACAAGTCTCGGAGCGCGCGTCTATGTGTCGCCAGAACGAGAGGTTTTCGGGTAGCTCGATCAACTCCGCGCGGTCGCCCGTCGCAGAGTCGCGCGCCCACTGGCGCACCTCGTCGAAGTAGTCAACGTCGTCCAAGCCTTCGAGCACGGGTGCGTTCTCCGCGCGCTTGATGCGTTGCAGGCAGGCGTAGTTGCCGCGCCCCTTCATGTAGGCGGCCGTAAACTTCTTCGGCAGCACGCGCTGAAGGAACGGGATGTCCTTCTCCATCAACTGCTCTTGCAGGTTCTTCGTGCCCGTCGAGATGACGACGCGGCTGCCGCGTCCCAACGCCGCCGCCACCGCCGGCACGAGATACGCGAGCGTCTTGCCCGTCCCCGTGCCCGCCTCGACGATCAGGTGATGCCGGTCTTCAAACGCACGCATCACCGCCTCGGCCATCTGAATCTGACCGGGGCGGTACTCGTACTCAGGATGAGCACGCGCGATCAGACCCGCGCGCCCGAAGACTTCTTCCATGCGACAGATTATACAGGAACGCGGCTAACGGCCGCATGAGATCGCTTTCGCCAGAGGTCTAAGAATCGGTCTGGCAAGCCGAAGTTCTTCGCGTCCTCTGCGGCTCGCTGAGCGGCTTTGCGGTTAAGCAGAAAACCTTAACCGCAAAGGGCACTGAGAAGGCCGCAGAGGACGCAGAGGACACACTCCATGCGCGTGGCATTGCAAACAGCTTCTACTAATCAACAACATTTTTCGACTGACAGCTTTTAGTCCATCCCGCCCCGCGCCTCGTTCATCATGACTCTTGACGTTACACGAAAGGGCGCGTTACACTTTCGTGACGATTCAAGTCAATCCCCGACGCACCCTGCGTCATCCGAAGAGCCAAGGGTTCAGCCTGCAAAATACTCTGCGCGGTGCGGCGCGGTTTATCATGCGCAAAGAAAATTAGGAGGTGTGTGGTGGGCTTTAAGGTCGGACAGAAAGTCGTGTACCCGAATCACGGGATCGGCATCATCGAACAGATAGAGCAGAAGCAGATCGGCGCGTCGTCCCTGCCCTTCTACACGCTCCGGCTCGCCGCGACCAACTCGGTCGTGCTCGTGCCCGTCGCCAACGCGGGCGAAGTGGGCTTGCGTTCGCCGATCTCTTCCGGCGAGTGCGAAATGTTACTGAAAACCCTGGCCGACGACTTCACGCCCGCCCCCAACGACTGGAAGGATCGCTTCAAAGAGTTTTCCGAGCGCATGCGCACCGGCGACATCTTCGAGGTCGCGGGCGTCCTGAAACACCTGACCTACCTGAGCCACCTCAAACCGCTCTCGTTCCGCGAACAGCGCATGTTGGAGCGTGCGCGCTACCTGGTCATCTCCGAACTCGCAGCCGTCTGCCGCAAGCCCGAATGTAACGTCGCGCCGCTCGTCGAGCAGGCGCTCGCCCGCGCCTGTGCCAAGCACGAGCGCCGCCCCACCGCTGCCACCCGCGCCCGTGCCGTCAGCGCCGTCGCCGGACATTGAGGAGCAGTAGGCGGTAGGCAGTAGGCAGTGAAGACAAAAAGGCCGCTGTTTGGTTCGCTCTCGTTAGACTATGAGGGCGTAACCAACAGCGGTCTTAATCTTTTCTTTCACTGCCTACCGCCTACTGCCTACCGGCTACTGCCTGCTTTGTCTTCCTCCTTTGTCGCGCTACAATCGTGGCGGTCAAGCTCATCCAGACAAGCAGGCGGGGGGTTAATGATGCAGGACAAGCCGACGAATTTGCCGCCGACGCGGCCCGAAGGCGAGCCGTTGAAGCCGTTTACAGAGGCCGTCGTGGAGCGCCGCGCGACGAGCCAGTTTTTGCCGGAGGAAGTGCCGGCGGAATATCTCGACGCAATCCTGCGCCTCGCGGCGCAAGCGCCTTCGGGTTACAACCTGCAACCGTGGCGCTTCATCGTCGTGCGCGACGAGGCGAACCGGCGGCGGCTGATGGCGGCCGCGTTTAATCAACCGAAGGTCGGGCAAGCGCCGGTCGTCGTCATCGCGCTCGGCATGAAGCAGGAGTGGAAGCAGACGGCCGACGAAGTCTTTCGCGAGGGCGCGGAGCGTGGCGCGGGCAAGGTCGAGACGTGGGCGCAGTACCGCGACAGCGCGTTCCAGTTCCTCGACAACATGCAGTCCATGCCCGTCTGGGTCAACCGCCACACGATGATCGCGTTCACGACGATGATGTGGGCGGCCGAGGCTTATGGCTTCGACACCGCGCCGATGGAAGGCTTCGACGCGGCGGCGGTCAAGCGCGAGTTTGGCGTCCCCGACGAAGCCGAGGTCGTCGCCCTGCTCGCCATCGGGCGCGGCAAAGACCCGGACAAAGCTTACCCCGGCCGCTTCCCCCTCGACCGCATCGTCTTCAGCGAGCGTTACGGCGAAGCGTGGAAAGAGAAATGATGAATGATGAACGATGAATGAAAGACACGTTCTTAATTCATCGTTCATCATTCATCATTGAGGTTCGTCATGGCTGAACAGTCGGAGTTGCGTTTCGGCGGCGTGGTGGATCACGTCGCGTTGTCGTCGGAGGATTTGGCGCGGGACGTGCGCGAGTATGAGCGCATCGGCTTTCGCCTGGAGACGCTGTACCACGATTGGGCGATGCTCAGGGACGGGCGTGGCTTCGGCGTGGCGCTATTGGGGCCCGGCTCGAAGCACCCGCCGCACATGGGATTGCGCGTCGAGACGCGCGCCGCGCTCGAAGAGGCGGCGCGACGCGAGCAGCGTCCGCTCAAAGAGCACCGCGACCGCACCGTCTCGTTCTACACGAAGGGTGTGGGCGGGCAGATCGTCGAAGTCATCTACTACCCGCCGGATTACGGCGAAGCCAGAAGTTAGTCCAAGGTTCAAAGTTCAAGGTTCTGGTTAACTTTGGACTTTGAACCTTGGACTTTGAACGCGATGCACGCATTACTTTTTCTCGAATCAGTCGGCACGACCGAGTTGCTGGTCATCGTCGTCGTGGCGCTCGTCGTGTTCGGGCCGCGCAAGCTGCCGGAGTTGGCGCGCTCGTTGGGCAAGAGTCTGAACGAGTTCAAGCGCGCGTCGGACGACTTCAAGCGGACGTGGGAGCGCGAGGTCGAGGTGGAGCGCATCGAGCGGCAGGAGCGCGTTGACCGCGCGATGATCGGCGCGCCCGACGCGGACGCCGCGCCGCCGGCCGAACAGACCATCGCGCCGAGCACGACCCTGCCGCCGCGCGCGGGCGAGCAGATTGCGCGCGGCGCGGACGTTGCGGATGCGCCCGCCGCCGTGCCCGCGACCGTGCCCGAAGCGCCCGCGGCCGAGCCGACGCGCAAGAGCGACTGGCTCTAGCGCCCGCCGCCCGCAACCCGCATGGCTTCCACGCTCCTGGACAGAGGTGAGGACACAGACCGCGAGGCGCAACTCGGCGGGCAGATGTCGTTTCTCGATCACCTGGACGAATTGCGCCGCCGTCTCATCCGCTCCATCGTCTTCGTCTTCCTCGCCTTCATGGTCTGCTGGTTCGTCTCCGACCGCATCTACAACTTCCTCGCCAAGCCCGTCCGCGCTGCGCTCGCCGAGGCGCAGCAAAGACAAGTGCAACTCGCCGGCCAGACCGGGCAGATCAGCACCGCTGCGCTCTCGTCGCTCAAAGACGGCGACACAGGCCGCTACGTCTTCGCCGAGACGACCAAGCTCGGCAACAGCCTGATCCCCGTCGGCACGACCGTGGCGGCGCGCTTCGCGCACGACGCGCAACAGCAGCCCGGTCTGTTCACCGACGAGCCGCTCATCGCTGGCGGCGTCGTCATCCCGAAGGGCGTGCGGCTGCCCGTTGACGAGTCGGCGAAGCCGGACGCGCTGCCCGGCATAGACGACAAGCTGATCGTGACGACGGCGCTCGAACCCTTCTCGCTCTACGTCAAGGTCTCGCTCTACGCGGCGGTCTGCCTGTCCGTGCCGTTCCTGCTCTGGCAAATCTGGGCCTTCATCGCGCCCGGCCTCTATCCGCACGAGCGCGGCTACGCCCTGCCGTTCATCGGGCTGTCCACCGTCTCCTTTGTGCTCGGCGCGGCGTTCGCCTACTACGTCATCTTCCCGCCCGCCGCACGCTACCTGCTCGGCCTCGGACAGGACTTTCGCCTGCTGCTGAAGGCGGACGACTATTTCGACTTCATCATCCTCGTCATGCTCGGCATGGGCGCGATCTTCCAGATGCCCGCGATCACTTACGTGCTGGCGCGCATCGGCATCGTCTCCGCCCGCCTGCTGCTGCGCATCTGGAAGACCGCGCTCATCGTCATCCTCATCGCGGCGGCCGTCCTCTCGCCGACCAACGACGTGCCGAACATGATGCTGTTCGCCGCGCCGATGATCGTGCTCTACGTCGTCTCGATCTTCGTCGCGTGGCTGTTCGGCCGCCAGCGCACGGCGAGTTGAGCGGGCGGAAATGCGAACCTTCGGGCGACGAAGATTCACAGGCGAACCACGCGCCGACGCTTTCCAAAAATAGTTTGCGGATTCCGCGAAATACCTCTTGACAGCGCGCTCGTCCGTGCGTATATTGCCCGCCCACGTCGCGGTTCTCACGGGAACAGCGACCGGCGCTAGGGACGGCGGACGAGGCGGCGACGCGTCGTCCGAGGGCAACCGGGAAGCGGTTTCCGGTTCGCTAATGACGCCCGGCGCTGCGGCCGAAAGGCCGGCTAGGGCGGGTCGGCAGACGCGCCTGAGCGCCCGGATAAAAACGGGTGGCACTCGAAGGAAATGATCAGCCTTTGAGCAGCAAAGTCGTGCGGCTTCGGTCGCACCTCGTTGTCCGGAACGTAACCGGAGGTGGAGGAATAAGCCACCACAACAAAAACCAAACGGCACTGCGCCCGCGAGGGCGCGAACGCTGAGGGGCGACCCGAAGCGGGTGCCGACCGGCGCTAACGTCAAACCGCATAGGGCGTAGCGGCCGGGATATAAATCAGGCGATCCGCGGCGTGTACATGTCCGGGTCGTCGCTCCCCTAAATCGTTTCGGCGGTTTTTCGGAGTTAGCGGGGTTGCGCTGCTGTCAGCAATGGCGGCAGCGCAATTCTGCGTTTGGGGCAGAGTTCAAGGTTCAAGACTGAGATTGAACTTTGAACCTACCGACTTTTGTAACAGCCCGCCCCCAATACCTGTGGCCGCCGTGCTGCCCAAACAGCACGGCGGCCACGCGCGGCACCGTCTCGACGCCTTAGACGTGCTCGCGCCGGGCGCGCGTTTCCCCAATTACGCGCCCCGAAGCAATAAGCGTTCGATGGTGCTAATCAGCAACCCACTATCGGTCGGCTTCTTCAGAAACACATCCACTCCGGCGTGATACGCCGCGCCCGCACAGTCCTCCGCGGAGAACATCACTATCGGCATTCCCGCGCGGTTTTTCAGTTGCTTGCGGACGTAGCGGACGAAGGCGAAGCCGCTCACGTCGGGCAGTTGGTTGTCCGTCAGGAGCAAGTCGAAAACGGTATCAGTCCACAACTCGCGCATGGCCGCGCCGCCGCTCGCGCACGTGACCACTTGCCAGCCGTGCGCCTCTAGCATCTCTTTCACCGTGTTGGCGACGAATTGATCGGCTTCGACGTGGAGGATGGTGTGAGGCATCTGTGCTATATTCCGCGTGGTCTAGGTCTATTCTTTGATAATCGGCAACGGTCGGATGCGTAGCTCGGCCTCAACCTCAAGGGAGTGATGAGCGCCGCCGTTGAGAAAGCGTGTGGCTTACTCACGGCGGACAAGTTGAGCGGCAGCATCCTAGTTGAAAATACAACTAGACGCAAGGCCCGGCGCGTGCCATCAGGAGGGCAAGCCTGATGGGGCGCTCCGCACGGCCAAGACCTGCGCGGCTGCCGGAGAAGTTGTTGGGTATCCGGTTGGCGTTAGGACTCTCGCAGAGCGAGATGCTGGCGCGGTTGGGACTGCACGAGAGATTGCAGCGGGCGGCGGTGTCGGGCTACGAGTCGGGCAACATTGAGCCGCCCTTGCCGGTAATTCTTCAGTACGCGCGGGCGGCGGGAGTCTGTACGGACGTTTTGCTTGATGACGATCTAGACTTACCGGCAAGGCTGCCCGCTAAGCCGAAACACTAGACCGCGATGGACTTTTTCATCAACCCGCAGACTTTTTCATCAAAGGCGGTTATTTCATCAAAGCCCCTTGAACCCTCTAACCCCATCCCTTCAGGCAACTTGACCGCCCCGCGCCGCATCTTGACCATGTACCGCCGAGGCCCTAAAATTCGCCCGGAACGTGAGGCGATGCTCCGGGTCTGGTGCTGCGAGCCGGGGGTCGCCGTTTTCGTGACTGACAAGGCAAGCTCTCCGCGCGGCGTCTCGCGCCGGAGTCGTTAAACCGCTCAATTCGCACAGGAGTTCTACTATGATGGCTCGTCCCGCCTGGCTGCGCGCCCTGCCCAGCCTGCTGCTCGCCCTGACGCTCGTCGCGCCCGCCGCGCTCGCGCAGAAGAAGGAGAAGGAGCAGCAGCCCGACGACGTGATGTCGCGCGCGCGTAACAAGAAGCCGGAGATCAAGAAGGTCTATAAGGACTGGCTGAACGAAGACGTGGCCTTCATCATCACGGACAAGGAGCGCGAAATCTTCAAGAAGCTCCAATCCGACGAGGAGCGCGAGTCGTTCATCGAAGAGTTCTGGCGGCGGCGCGACCCCGACCCGGACACCGAGGAGAACGAGTACAAAGACCAGTACTACGAGCGCATCGCCTACGCCAACGAGCACTTCGCCTCCGGCATCCCCGGCTGGAAGACCGACCGCGGGCGCATCTACATTATGTACGGCCCGCCCGACGAGAAGGAATCGCACCCGGCGGGCGGCTCCTACGAGCGCGAGCCTTACGAGGGCGGCGGGCAGACCTCGACCTACCCGTTCGAGAAGTGGTTCTACCGCTACATCGAGGGCGTCGGCTCCGGCGTCGAGATCGAGTTCGTTGACCCGACCGGCTCCGGCGAGTACCGCATCGCCCGCTCGCCCGACGAGAAGGACGCGCTGCTCTACGTCCCCGGCGCGGGGCTGACCTGGCGCGAGCAGTTGGGCTTAGAGAGCAAGACCGACCGCATCACCAACGGCCCGCGCTACTACCGCGCGCAGGACGGCCCGTTCGAGCGGCTGCAACTGCTCGCCGATCTGAGCCGCCCGCCGGTCATCAAGAACACCGAGTTGGCGAACGTCCTCTCGACCGGCACGGGGTTGGTCGAAGACAGTCCGCTCGACTTCGATCTGCGCATAGACTACTTCCGCCAGGCGGACGACCGCGTGATGACCGCCTTCACCATCCAGACCGAGAACAAGGACCTGACCTTCACGGACGTGGGCGGCATCCAGCGCGCGCAGATGAACATCTTCGGCCGCATCATGGCGGTCAACGGCCGCCGCGTCGGCGTCTTCGAGGACGCGGTCACGACCGACGCGACGCCCGAAGAGTTGATCAACGCCAAGGAACGCAAGTCGGCCTACGGCAAGGTCGTGCCGCTGCCGCCGGGCACTTACAAGGTGGACGTGATCGTGCGCGACATCAAGTCGGGCGCGACCGCGATCAAGCGGCAGGGCTTCGTCGTGCCGAAGTACGATCCCAAACAGCTCTCGACCTCGACGCTGTTGCTCGCGGCGAAGCTGCAAACCCTCGGCGATCAGATTCCGGTCGGGATGTTCACCATTGGGCAGTACAAGGTGATCCCGAACGTGTCGGGCGTCTTCCACCGCGGCGAACCCATCGGCGTCTACATGCAGGTCTATAACGCGGGCGTCGATCAGACGACGCTCCGCCCGGCGGTGGACGCCGAGTACGTGCTCGCGAAGGACGGCAAAGAGATCGCCAAGCTGGCGGAGGACTGGCGCGGCATGAGCGACGCCGGTCAGCGCCTCACGCTTGCGCGCCTGCTCGACACCTCCAAGTACACGCCCGGCGATTACCAGATCACGATCCGCATCCGCGATCAGGTCTCGGGCCAGTCGCTCACGCAGGCCGCCAAGTTCACCATCGTGCCCTAACCGGCGCGGCAAAGGACGAAAGACGGGTGACAAGCTGCAAGGCTTGTCACCCGTCTTTCTTTTTGTGCCCCCTGGCAACACCTTGCCGCACGTCGCTGGGAGCGCGAGCGCGCGCGCCCGCCAAGCGTGCGTTAGCGCGCTCAAAAGGATTCGCCTTCTTTCAAGCTCAAGTCCATCTCATCCCCTTGTTCGCGCTGGCGCGCTCAAGGCGGGCGCGCGCGCCCGCGCTCCCGGCAATATCGTGTTTCGTTTAATCGAAGAGTTGATCTTGCGCCGGTTCGCGCTCGCCGCGCCGGAGCGCATTGACGAGGTGGTGCGCGCGGCGCGTCGGCTCCGGCTGCCGGTAGCCGCCGTCGCAGGCGAGCGTCAACTCAAGCGCGCCGGGCAGATCGATCAGGTGGCCGGGCGAGACGAAGATCGGCTGCACCTTGTCCTTCGTCCTGAGCGCCGCGCCCACCGTCTCCCCGTTTTTGGGATCGACCAGCGGCGTCCAACTGCCGCGCGCCGCCGCCGGCTCTTCGTACCGGCCCACGAGCACCGACTTCGCGCAGCCGAACGTCGGTCGCTTGATCAACAGCCCGACGTGCGACGCGATGCCGACGCGCCGCGGGTGCGCGATGCCCTGCCCGTCGAACATGACCGCGTCCGGCTCGGTCTTAAGCCGTGCCCACGCTTCTAACACTGACGGCGTCTCGCGGAATGACAGCAGCCCCGGCACGTAAGGGAACTTCGTCTCGCTCACCACGCCGACCTCCTCGACCACTTCGAGCGTCGGCAGCCGCAGCACGACCAGCCCCGCATAGACCGTCGGCTCGAACTTGTTGAACGAGATGTCCGCGCCCGCCACCGTCTCGATCCTGCGCTTCAACGGCTCGACGCGCACCTGCGCGCGCAACTGCTTCTGCAACTCGACCGCCTCGCGCGGCGTCAGCTTCCAATCGTGTAGCTGTTCGTAACTTGCCATATAGTTTAAATCTCAACTTCGCACTGCGGTTCTGTCTGTTGATGTTTGCCCTTAGCCGCAAAATCAATCCTCTCACTCGCCGTGATGCCCGCCTCCTTCTGCGCAATCGAATGGACGCGCCAGCGCGCGTCGTCTAGGGTGGGAAAGTCCAGCCGGAAGTGCGCGCCGCGCGACTCTTCGCGCCAGAGCGCGGCGCGGGCGATGAGCGTGGCGACGGTGAGGAAGTTGCGCGAGGGCGGGCGCAGACGCGCGCGCGCGATCTGCTCGAACTCCGCGAGCGCGCGGCCGAGCGCGGCGCGAGTGCGCAGAATCCCGACGCGCTCCCACATCAAGCGCCGCACGCGCTTCTGCACCGCGAGCGCGATCTCGCCGCCATGCCAGTCGCCCGCGGCGTCAGGCTGCGGCTCGCCCGGCTCTGTTGCGCTCGCCGACACGTGCGCGTTGTCCGTGACGGCCGCCGCGCCCGCGCGCGCGCCGAAGACCAAGCCTTCCAGCAGCGAATTCGAGGCGAGCCGGTTCGCGCCGTGCACGCCCGTGCAGGCAACTTCGCCCGCGGCGTAGAGACCGGCGATGGTCGTGCGCCCGTGCAAGTCCGTGCGCACGCCGCCCATCGAGTAGTGGGCGGCGGGCGAGACGGGGACGGGATCGTGCGTCAGGTCGAGACCGTAGCGCAGGCACGTCGCGTATATTTTGGGAAAGCGTTCGCGCACGAAGCGCGGGTCGAGCGCGGTCATGTCCATGAAGACGGTGCGCGTCGCCGTGCGGCGCAGTTCGGCGACGATGGAGCGGCTGACCACGTCGCGCGGCGCGAGTTCCGCGCGCTCGTGGTAGCGCGGCATGAAGCGCCGCCCCTCCGCGTTGCGAAGCACGCCGCCCTCGCCGCGCAGCGCCTCGGACAGCAGGAAGCGCGGCGCGCCTTCGACGTTCAACGCTGTCGGGTGAAACTGCACGAACTCCATGTCGGCAACTTCAGCACCCGCCGCGTAGGCCATCGCCATGCCGTCGCCCGTCGCGCCCGGCGGGTTGGTCGTGTGCAGATAGACCTGCCCCGCGCCGCCCGACGCGAGCACGACGGCGCGGGCACGCAGAGTCATTGCCGCACGCACGCGCGGGTCTAGATAGCGCACACCGAGACAGCGTCCATTAATAACGAGCAACTCTTCGACGCCCGCGTGCGGCACAAGCTCGATGCGCGGCTCGGCCAGCGCGCGGGCGATGAGCGCGCGGACGATCTCGCTGCCCGTGGCGTCGCCGCGCGCGTGCAGGATGCGGCGGCGCGAGTGCGCGGCCTCCTGCGTGAACAAGAGATGCCCCTGCGCGGCGCGGTCGAACTCCGCGCCCCACGCGATCAGCTCGCGCATGTAGCGCCGCCCTTCGCGGACGAGCACGCCGACAGCTTCCGCGTCGCACAGCCCCGCGCCCGCCGCCAGCGTGTCCGCCTCGTGCAACTCGACCTCGTCGTCCTCCGCGAGCGCGACCGCGACGCCCCCTTGCGCGTACTCCGTGTTTGACTCGCCCGTGCGCTCCTTCGTCAGCACGGCGACGCGCGCGCCCGCCGCCGCAACCGCCAACGCGGCGCGCAGGCCGGCGATACCGCTGCCGACGACGATGAAGTCGGTCTCCTGCTGCATAGATTGTTCGCCTGCCGAGATACTAACAACGGGCGGCGTCGGCGGGCAACGCGCCTCACACCCTATCCACAGAACAGGAGTTATTCACTCTCCTGGGCAATCTCTTACTCAGCAGGAGATGAACCACGAAATCACACGAAACAACACGAAGAGGATGATCTTTCTTTTCGTGTTGTTTCGTGTGCTTTCGTGGTTCATGTTTTCCGCCGCGCATGCTTAGCCCCGTCCGATAGAACATCCGTCGTTGACATTGGCGCCGGGCGTCTGTAGTGTAAATTCATAGTCTCGGCCGCCGCGAGACGCCCCGCTTTCAGCCTCATCAACAAAAGTTTTTTGCCAGCGACTTCGTGCAAGGGAGGTCGTCAGAATGCGCCGCCGGATTCATCATTTCGTGTTGCTGCCCGCGCGCTGGCTGTGGCGCGGGGTGCTGCGCGCCGCCTTGAGTTGGCTGATCTTCATCCTCTGCCTGGGGCTGACGTTGCGCTGGCTGGGCTTCCCCGTGCCGAGCCTGGGCGACGTGCTGCGCCGGTGCGAGAGCGTGACGAAGCTGGCCGACATACTGTCTTGAGGGATTGCGATCATGTCGCATGATTTGGGGCGCTGCTACGAGGTGCTGGGCGTCGCGCCGCAGGCGTCGGCGCAGGAGTTGAAGGCGGCGTACCGCGACCTGGCGAAGGTCTGGCACCCGGATCGGTTCGCGCACGAGCCGCGCCTGCAACAGAAGGCGCAGGACAAGCTGAAGGAGATCAACGAAGCCTACGCGCAGTTGACCTCCGACCGGCCCGCGCGCCGCCGCACGCCTACGCCGCCCGCCGTGCCCGCCCGCGAACGCGTGACCGCAACGCCCGCCCCCTTCGTCGCGCGCCGCCCGCAACGGCAGACGTTCCTCCTGCCCGCGCTCCTCTTCGTCGTCGTACTCTGCTCGGCCACCACGCTGCTGCTCAGGCGCAGACCGAACGCGCCGCCGCCAGCGCAGACCGCCGCCCCGGCGCAAGTCCAAGCCGGCGAAAGCGAGCAGGCGGCGGAGAGTGTTGAGCCGGGCACGCCCGCCGCGCCGCGCCAGCCTAAGAAGCGAACAACTCAGTCGCCGCCGGGCGTGCCCGCGCCGCCGCGCGACGCCGCCGCGCACGCGCGCAACGCGGAGGCGCTGCGCCCCATGCCGACCGTGACACTCCTGATCGATCCGACCACGAACCTCATCGCCACGCGCGCCTGCCCGAACAAGATGCGCATGACCTACGCGAGCGGCACGGAGCCGCACCAGTTCTGCGCGGCGCACCAGGCGGGCGGGCCGGCGGGCGGCGGCGCTGCCCGCCGCCGCGTTGCGGTTCGCTAGTGCGGCGCGCTAGAATGCCCGCACAAGTTTCCTAGTTCCCCGTTTTCATCGAAGGTTTTCCCAGACCGAAGCGCGCGTCACGCTGCACCCGGCGTGTGCGCGGTCTCGGTCGGCCCGCCTGCCATGAGGAGGAGAATTACACCATGCGTATGAATCGCCTGTTAGCGTTTGTGCTCGCCGCGGCGCTGCTCGCGCCGAGCGCCGCGCTTGCGCAGAAGAATAAGCCGCAGAAGGGCAACGCCGCCGCGCCGGCCGGGGACGTGCTGCCGCCGATCAAGTTCACCGAGTACCGGCTCGCCAACGGGCTGCGCGTGATCTTGCACGAGGATCACTCGACGCCGATTGTCGGCGTCAACCTCTGGTATCACGTCGGCTCGAAGAACGAGACGCCGGGCAAGACCGGCTACGCGCACCTGTTCGAGCACATGATGTTCCAGGGGTCGAAGAACTACGACGACGACTACTTCAAGCCGATGCAGGAGTCCGGCGGCACGCTGAACGGCTCGACCAACACGGATCGCACGAACTACTGGGAGGTCGTGCCCGCGAACTTCCTTGAACTGGCGCTGTTCATGGAAGCGGATCGCATGGGCGGTCTGCTCGACGTGCTGAACGGGGCGAAGCTCGCCAACCAGCGCGACGTGGTGAAGAACGAGAAGCGGCAGAACTACGACAACCGCCCCTACGGGCTGGTCGGCGCGAAGATCAACGAGACGCTCTACCCGAAAGATCACCCTTACCACTGGCTGACCATCGGCTCGCTCGACGACCTGTCGAAGGCGTCCATCGAAGACATCAGCGGCTTCTTCCGCCGCTACTACACGCCGAACAACGCGAGCCTCTGCATCGCGGGCGATTTCCGGCCCGAGCAGGCGCGCGCGTGGGTCGAGAAATATTTCGGCCCCATCGCGCGCGGGCCTGAACTGCCCCCGCTCAACCCGCCGCAGCCGGTCGTCTCCGAGATGAAGCGCGTCGAGTTGGAGGATCGCGTCACGCTGCCGCGCATCTACATGGTCTGGCCCTCGCAGCCGCAGTACACGGGCGACGAAGCGCCGACCGACACGCTCTCGACGATCCTGGGCGGCGGCAAGTCGTCGCGCCTCTACAAGACGCTCGTCTATGAGCGGCAGATCGCACAGGACGTGTTCGCTTTCAACAACACGGGCGAGTTGGCCGGGCAGTTTCAGATCGTGGCGACCGCGAAGCCGGGCAAGAAGCTCGAAGAGTTGGAGGGCGCGATTAACGAGGAGATCGAGAAGATCAAGCAGACGCCGCCCACGCCCGAAGAGCTTGAGCGTGCCTACAACGCGCGCGAGGCCAGCTTCATCTACAGCCTGCAAACCGTCGGCGGCTTCGGCGGCAAAAACGATCAACTCAACCAGTACGCCACGTTCCTCAGCCGCCCCGACTACTTCCAGGCAGACCTCGCGCGCTATCGCTCCGTCGCCGCGAAAGACGTGCAGCGCATGGCGCAACAGTACCTGACGGACAAGCGGCTCGTCTTCACCGTCATGCCGCGCGCGAAGGGGCGCACGGCGGCGAACGAACCCGCGCCCGAAGCGCCCGCCAAGGCCGCCACCTCGCCCTCGCAGCAGACGGGCGGCACGGCGCAGGCCACCGCGACGCCGACCGGCGGCGACAAGCCCGCGGGCGCACAGACCGTGCCCAAGACCGAGGCGCGCGCCACGACGCCCGCCGGTTCCGCGCCGCCGCAGACGGCCGCGCCCGGCGGCGGCGAGAAGAAACGCAGCAGCGCCGCGCAGGAGGCGAGTCAGGCCAACCTGCCGAAGCCGCAGGCCGATCCGACCCTGCGCCTGCCGACGCTGCAACGGCGCAAGCTCTCGAACGGTCTCGAAGTCCTGATCGTCGAGCACCACGAGTTGCCGGTCGTCAACATGAACCTCGTCGTCAAGTCGGGCGCGGCGACCGACCCGGCCGGCTCCGCGGGCCTCGCCGCCGTCACGGCCGATCTGCTGGATGAGGGCACGAAGACGCGCAGCGCCCTCGACATCTCGGACGCGCTCACCTCCATCGGCGCGCGCCTGAGCACGGGCGCGGGCTGGGACGCGTCCAGCGCCGAACTGCTGACGCTGACGCGCCACCTTGATCACGCGCTCGACATTTACGCCGACGTGATCACAAACCCGGCGTTCGACGCCGCCGAGTTCGGGCGCGTGCGTGCGCGTCGGCTCGCCTCGCTGCAACAGCAGCGCGACGACGCCAACGCCGTCGCCAACGTCGTCTACGCCTCGCTCCTCTACGGGCGCGAGCACCCTTATGGCCACTCGCTCGGCGGCAACGAGCAATCGCTCGGCGCAATCTCCGAGGCGGACGTGCGTCGCTTCTACGAGACCTATTACCGGCCGAACAACGCCGCGCTGGTCGTAGTCGGCGACGTAACGCCGGCCTCCATCATCCCGAAACTCGAACGCGCCTTTGCCGGTTGGAAGCGCGGCGACGTGCCCGCGCCCGTGGACGTGAACGCGCAGCCGCCCGCGCGCGACCACGCCACCGTTTACATCGTGGACAAGCCGGGCGCGGCGCAGTCCGTCATACAGATCGGGCAGGTCGGCGTCGCGCGCTCGACGCCCGACTACTTCCCGCTGCTCGTGATGAACTCGATGCTCGGCGGCGCGTTCGTCTCGCGTATCAACCTGAATCTGCGCGAGGACAAGGGCTACACCTACGGCGCGCGCTCCGCGTTCGACTACCGGCGCGGCGCGGGGCCCTTCACGGCGAGCGCGGGCGTGTTTACGAATGTCACGAAGGAGGCGGTCGCTGAGTTCCTGAAGGAGTTGCGCGGCATCCGCGGCGAGATTCCGGTGACGGACAAGGAGCTGACCTACTTCAAGCAGTCGCTCGTCCGCGGCTTCCCGCGCGGCTTCGAGACGCCCGAACAGATCGCCGGCCGCCTGACCGACCTGGTACTCTACGGGCTGCCGGACGACTACTTCAACCACTACACCGAGCGCGTCAACGCCGTCACGCGCGCCGACATCGAGCGCGTCGCCAGCCGCTACCTCGATCCGGGCCGCATGGCGATCCTCGTCGTTGGCGACCGCAAGGTCATCGAGCCGGGCTTGCGCTCGCTCACCGACGTGGGCGCGAGCATCACCCTGCTCGACCCGGAAGGCCGCCCCGTCAGCGGCAACGCTTCGGGCGGCGACGAGCGGCGGTAAACAAGACCGGAGGTTTAACCGCAAAGTGCGCTAAGAGAGCCGCGAAGGGCCGCAAAGATTTCTCTGCGGCCCTTCGCGGCTCTCTTAGCGCACTTTGCGGTTAAATCTTACTGCCCGCAGTCTCTCAGTTGACAAGGTTGATCGTGCCGCGGCAATCGGGCGCGCCGCAGCGGCACGGGTAGTCGTCCGGGTGGTAGGAGTTCTCGTAGTCCATCGTGATCTCTTCGCCGGGCGCGATGTCGCGCAGGGCGAAGAAGATGATGTGCCCGTGGATGACGCGGACGAAGCAGTTGGGGCGGCACGAGTGGTTGATGAACTGCGAGCCGTTGCCGCCGCGACTGCCGTCAATGCCCCAGTAGGAATCAATCGCGCAGATGTGCAGGCGCTGTTGGCCGCGCATCCGCCGCGCCGCCTCGACGCGCGCAACGCGCTCGCCCACGAGTTCCGCGATCTTCCGCCCTTTGCGGAAACGCACGGTCGCGAAACAGCCGCGCCCATCAATCCGCGACCTGCCCACCCTGATGCCCGGCGCGGTCTGCGCCCGTTCTCCTTGCTTCGCTGCTCTCACGCTCTTTGCGTCCTCTTCCTTTGCGCCTCTGCGTCCTTTGCATGAGGCTTCTCTTCCGTGCGTAATCACCTCACGCAAAGACGCAAAGGGATTATTCAAACTGCTTTTTGAATTCCGAGAACTGCTGTCGTAGCTCGTCCAACTCACGCCGGAGTGTAGCCACTTCGCCTTCAAGCTGAGCGATGCGTTCATTCTCGGCGCGCACGGCCGCCATCGCCGGCTCGGGGCGCAGGCTGCGCGGCTGCTCCTCGACCTCGACGGGGCCGGCGAGCAGGTGCGCGTAGCGCGACTCCTTGCGCCCCGCCTGGCGCGGCAGCTTGACGACGAGCGGGCCGTCGGCGCGCTCCATCAACCCTTGCAGCGTGCCCTCGACGTAGGTGAGATCGGAGAACGAATAGAGCCGCTCCGTGCGCCCGCGCAACTCGCCCACCGTCTGCGGCCCGCGCAGCAGCAGCACGCACATGACGGCCAGTTCCGCCGCCTTTAACTCGACGACCTCGTTCAGCACGTGCCGGTACTTGGGCACGCGCCCGTCCGCCGTCTGCACAACGCGCGCCAGCTTCTTTGCGCGCAGGCGCTCCAACGCGCCCGCCACCGTCCGCTCGTCGTAGGCCACGACGGGGTCGCGGTTCGACGTTTGGTTGCAGGCGTGGACGAGCGCGTTCAGCGTCAGCGGGTAGTACTCCGGCGTCGTCACCTGCTTCTCGATGAGCGCGCCGAGCACGCGCACCTCCACGTCGTCGAGTCTGATTGTCGCGCCCAGGGTTTCGCTCACCGGCCGCCGCCCCCTTCATTCGACCGTTGCGCGCGCGCCGCCGAGTTGCGCGCCCAACGCCTCTAGCTCCGCGCGGTGCGATTCGTCGTGCGCGCGCATCATTTCAAGCACGCGCGCCACGGTGACGCGCCCGATGCCCTCGAACGTGCCGCCGCGCCGCAGTTGTTCGGCCGACAGCGCAGCGGCCGTCGCCACGTTCTCCTGCCGCGCGCGGGTGAACGCCGCGAGCGCCGCCGCGAAGTCCTGGCTCTGGTAGCCGCGCTCGCGCGCCAGGCGAGCGCCGTCTATGTCCGGCAACGTCGGCTCATCTTCCGCGAGCAGGCGGCGGAGGCGCACCGCGTAGCCCTCCTGCTCTATGTCGCGCAGGTGGCAGACCTGTTCGAGCGCGGAGAACTCTGTGGGCGCAGGTCTCCAACGCCTCGCGTCCGCGCCAAGCTCAGCCGTCAACCGCCGCACGACGGCCGGCGTCTCGGCAAGGAACGCGATCAGGTTTTGCAACTCGGCTTGCGTCATCTGCTCTCTCATACCGACTTGCGGAGCAAAGTAAGGCGGATGAACCACGAAACCACACGAAGCAGCACGAAACAACTGATATAAAGCCGCCTGGCTTTTAGTTCGTGCCGTTTCGTGTGGCTTCGTGGTTACTCTCCCTCAATCCAGCCGCTCGCGCCCGCACGTGCCGCATCGGTAGGGCCGTCCCAGCAACAGGTTCTGCACCGGGTTCAGATCGTTCAGCTTCCCGACCACGCGCGAGACCAGGCGCAGCGGGAGCGGCTGGTGGCGATTGACGCGCGCCAGGCTGCCCGCGTGGCTGACGGAGACGTGATCCGTGACGCGCCGGCAACGCTCGCAGTAGAAATCCCTGTGCTGCCCGCTCAGGTTCAGCGCGCGATCCACGAACTGCTTCTCCAAAATGTGCGTCACACTGTCCCAAAAACCCATGGCAGTTGACCCACTGTGGCGGACGCCGGGGGCCGCGGTCGGTGGCCCCCCGGCGTCCGCGCCGCGCGCTTAGTTCTGGTAACGCGACTTGATCACGCGCTCCGGCTGCCGGATGGGGAACGGTGTGAGCTTGTAATCGGCCGGGATGGCGAAGAGCGTCGCCGGCTGCTCGCCGCGCTCGATGTTGGTCAGGCGATAGACGGCTTCGCCGAAACGCGGGTCGGCGCACCTGACGAGGACGTTGCGCCGCAACTCAGGCGAGTACCAACGCTCATACACGACCTTGTCCGCCCGCCCCGCGACCTGGATCGCGGAGGTGACGCGCACGCCCATCGCCGTCACGCCCTCGATCAACTGCGTGCCGAGCGGCTCGATCCGGTCGCCGACCACGCGCGTGATGTCCTCCGGCGGACTCTGCGGCGTGATGACTTTGACCTGCCGCCCCGCGCCGCCCGTGGTCGGCAGTCGCAGCGCGCTCCGGTTATAGGCGTTGACGAAATAGACCGCGCCCGTCGGCGCGTCGTAGATCGACGCGATGCCGGGTTGTGCGCCGGCTGGCGACGTGCCCAACGCGCGCTCGCTGCGCGTGCGCCCGGCGCTGTCGCGGTAGAAGCGCATCGCGGCGCGGCGCACGAGGCGGCTGCCGTCGTGCAGGACTTGCGTCGTCTCCTTCACGCCCACGGCCGTGAAGGGCGCGCCCTCGACGGCGACGCTGCCGTTGAAGGCGAACTCCTCCGACGCGAAGCTCGAATGAAAATTGTTGCCCGCCTGTTGCTCGGAAGCCGTGGCCGTCGTCATGGTCGCCGCCGCGCGCGCCTTCGTCGCCTGCTGCGCCCGCGTCGCCTGCGCCCCAAGCAATAACGCCAGCGCCGCGAGCGTCGCGAGGGAGAAACGTTTCACTTGTCGCTTCATCAGGTCACTCCTTTCACTCTGTCTCCTGCCGCTTGTCGTCGTCCGGGGTGCGCGCGAATTATAGCCGACAAACTGCGCCGCATCTATACCGGGCTGTGCGGCGCGCGCCCCTTTAGGCGCGTGCGGGCGCGGGTGTTAAAATCAACGCGATGAGCAGGGCTGTAGAGAGCAAGCGGGTGCACCTGGCGGGGCTGACGCCGGCCGAGTTGACGGAGTTCGTCGCGGGGCTGGGCGAGCCGGACTATCGCGCGCGGCAGCTTTTCGCGGCGCTGCACCGGCGACGCCTGCGCTCGTTCGACGAGATGACCGATCTGCCGAAGGACTTGCGCGCGCATTTGCAGGCGCGCGCGACTGCCGCCACGCTCACGGTCGAGTCGCGCTACATCTCTGAAGACGGCACGCGGCGCTACTTGATGAAGACACACGACGGGCTGCCGGTCGAGACCGTCTTCATCCCCGAAGAGCGGCGCGACACCATCTGCTTCTCGTCGCAGTCGGGCTGCCCGCTGCAATGCAGCTTTTGTCTGACCGCGAAGCTCGGCCTGCTGCGCACGCTCACCGCGGGCGAGATCGTCGAGCAGATCGTCGTCGCGCTCAACGATGCTTACGGCGTCGGCCAGAAGACGCCGCGCGGCACGAACCTCGTGGCGATGGGCGCGGGCGAGCCGTTCCTCGCCTTCGAGCCGCTGATGAAGGCTTTGCAGATCATGGCCGAGCCGGCGGGTCTCCACATCGTGCCGAACCGCGTCACGGTCTCGACCGCCGGCATCGTGCCGCGCATCCGCGAACTGGCGACGCGCCCCGCGCGCCCGCACCTCGCCATCTCGCTCGCCGCGCCGACCGACGAATTGCGCGACGAGTTGATGCCGATCAACAAGCGGTGGCCGCTTGATGAACTGCTGGCCGCGTGCAAAGAGTTCGAGCAGTCTTTGAAGCCGGGCGAGCGGTTCACGTTCGAGTACGTCATGCTCGACGGTGTGAACGACGCGGACGAGCAGGCGCGGCAGTTGGCCAACCTGCTCAACCGCCACCAACTGCGCGCGAAGGTCAACCTGATCCCGCACAACCCGGCCGACCCTTTGCCCTATCGGCCGTCACCGCCGGAGCGCGTCGAGCGGTTCAAACAGATTCTCGAAGCGAAGGGCGTGCACGCCTTCGTGCGCCGCCCGCGCGGGCGCGACATCTACGCCGCCTGCGGCCAACTCGCCGCGCGGCAAGAAGCGAACAACTTGGGCGCGGCCACGTTGCATCAGATTGGCTGACGCGATTGCATCAAGGCTTGGAGATCAACAAAGCAATATTAACCACGAAATCACACGAAGCAACACGAACAGCGGCCGGCGTTTCGTGCACCTTGCTTCGTGCTGTTTCGTGTGCTTTCGTGGTTCATCCTTTGTCGCGCCTCGGCGGCGCTGCGTTAGTCCAAATTATAATTCGATAGGTACACACGATTGCCATGATCAGACACATAACTCTATCCGTCTTCGCCCTCGCCCTACTTGCAGCGCCCGCCGGGCGTGCCGCCGTGCCCGTGCCGCAGGCGAACATCGGCGTGAACGGCGTCTTCGCCACAGACCGGGCGCAGCAGGGGCGGGCCGTCCAGGCGGCCGTCGTGCTCGACATTCCCGGCGGCTTCCACGTCAACGCCAACCGGCTGACCAACAAGTTCCTGATCCCGACCGAGTTGAAGGTTGAAGCGCCGAAGGGCTGGCGCGTCAGCGCGGTCAGCTACCCGCGCGCCGTCGTGCGCAAGCTCGCGTTCAGCAAAGACCCGGTACAACTCTACGAGGGTCGCGCCGTCATGCGCTTCACCGTCACCGTACCGGCGAACGCCGGCAAGGGCGGCGCGGAGTTGCGCGCTCGCGTCAAATACCAGAGTTGCAACAACGAGGTCTGCTACCCGCCGGTCGCGCGCGACATCAACCTGCCCATCACGGTCGTCGGCGCGGGCGAGTCGGTGAAGCGGGTCAACGGCGAGTATTTCGGCGGGGGGCGCAGGCGATGAAGGTTAGTGCGCCGCAGAGAGATTTAACCGCAAAGGACGCAGAGGAGGGCCGCAGAGGACGCAAAGAAAACTCTGCGGCCCTTTGCGGTTCTCTTTGCGTCCTTTGCGGTTAAATCTCTCCGCGCTGCTTAAGACCTGCCGATCACGGCGAGCAACCGCCCCGTCCGGCCGTAGAGTTTTTTCTCGCGCCGGTAGGAGAAGAAAAGGTCAGGGCGGCAGATGGTGCAGAGCGGCGCGGTGTGAATCTGCGCGGCGGGCACGCCTGCGCTGACGAGTTGCCGGCGGTTGGCGCTGTGCAGATCAATGCGCGCGTGGCCGGGGCGCGTCGGGGTAAGCAACTCGTCGGCGGCGGCGAAGTTGGCGCGGAAAGCTTCGATGACTTCGCGGCCGATCTCGTAGCAGCACGCGAGCGCGGCCGGGCCGACGGCGGCGTGGACATCTTCGGCGCGCGTGCCGTACTCTGCGCGCATGCGTTCGAGCGCGCGCACGACGATTGATTGCGACGTGCCGCGCCAGCCCGCATGGACGGCCGCGCAGGCGCGTCGGCGCGCGTCGCCCAACAGGACGGGCACGCAGTCGGCGGTCTTGACGCCGACGAGGACGGCGGGCGCATCCGTCGTCAGCGCGTCGCAGTGCTGTTGCTCGTTGCGGCCCGCGCTCTCCGCGTCGCGCACGACGCACACGTCCGTGCCATGCACCTGCCAGGCGGCGGCGAGCGTCCACGCGCCGCCGAGGAGCGCGAGGAAGCGCCGCCGGTTCTCGTGAATGTTCGCGGCCGCGTCGTCGTTGAAGCCGGCGAGGTTGAGCGCATTTTCAGGAAAGGGGCTGACGCCGCCCGCGCGCGTCGAGAAGGCGTTGACGAAACCGGCCTGTTCGAGCGGCGCGCAGACGAGCGCGCACACCCCGGCGCGGACGCGCCAGTAAAAACCCGCGCGCGCGAGTTCCCTGTCTTCTGTGATCGTTTCCATCGGCATAGACATTATCGAAGTCCGGCGCGTGCGCGCCGTGCTTACACGCACGCCGCGTTTCGCCGCGCGCGTGTTCACCGACGGCGAGCGCGCCTACTGCGACGGGCGCGGCGCGGCGGCCGCGCAACATTATGCCGCGCGCTTCGCCGCGAAAGAAGCGGCGCTGAAGGCGCTGGGTACGGGCTGGCGCGGCGGTCTCAGTTGGCAGGACGTGGAAGTAGTCGCCAATGAGGCGGGTGCGCCCGCGCTCGTCTTTCACCGGGAGGCGCGCGCGCTCTTCCAACGGTCGGGCGCAGACACCGCGCACCTCACCATCTCGCACACCGCCGAGCACGCCGTCGCGCAGGTCATCCTCGAACGCCGCGGCGACTAGAACGGTTTTCCTTAGAGCTTACCCACAACCCGCGGCCTAAGGCGCTGCCCATTGCTGGGAGCGCGGGCGCGCGCGCCCGCCAAGCGTGCATGAGCACGCTCAAGCGGCTTCCTTCTCTCTCAAGCTAGAGTTATCGCGCGGCCGTCTGTTCGCGCTGGCGCGCTCAAGGCGGGCGCGCGCGCCCGCGCTCCCGGCAAGGCGTTGAATGGTAGACCAACCGCAAGCCGCCGTATGACCGGCAACGACCGCCTCGCGCGCCCGAAAGGTCTTGACGCGCGGGAACAGACCGCCCTATTCTTCTCGCCGTTCGGACGGGAAGGGGCTGGGCCGCCAGAGCCATCCAGACAACGCGCCATCCCCGCCATCTACGCCCTCGCGAGCTTACGCCAGCAACTCCACCAGGGAGGCGGGATTCGGCCGCGCCCCGTCGCGTCTGCCGGAGGTCATACTTATGGATCAGATCGTGGACGCGCAACCCGCGCACACCGCGCCGCTGCAAATGCTCGACGCGCAGCCGATCCTGGAGCGCAGGGCGGACAACGTCTGGATGCGCGCGCAGCAGGCGCGCGACGAGTTGTACGCCGTGCTGCAAAAGGTCTGCGCGCGCGAGGGCCTTAATGCCCTCACGCTGAAGTCTGGGCCGTTCGTCTACCCGATGTGGGTCAAGTTTGAGTGCTGGCTGCCGAAGCAGGATCGGCTCGTCACCGAGCGCGTCTCCGCCGTCATCCGGGTCGAGCCGAAGCCCTTCCACCAGTACGAGTGGGAGTACAACCTCGAAATCAACGACCGCGGCAAGAAGAAGACGTGGGTGGGGCTGTGGCGGTTCAACAAGAACGACGCTACGCAGCTCATACAGTACCTGCTGCGGCGCGCGACCGAGCCGAACTTCCGCGCGCTGCAACTGCGCCAGACGTGGCTTGAAGTCTGGAAGCCGCCCAACAAGATCAAGGGGCTACAGACCGACTGGATCGTGCTGCTGCCGACGGCGCTCGGCCTCTTCGGGCTGCTGATGCTCTACTGGGAGTTCCCCGTCCTGTTCATCCTGTTCCTCGTCGCCGCGGGCGTCGCCGCCTTCTTCCTGTACCGGCGGCCGGCCGCCGTGCGCAGCGCCGGCAAGCCGCAGGGCGAGCCGCGTATGCTCCTGTTCGTGGATTCCTGGCAGGCGGTCGTCTCCGGGCTGGGGCGGGACGCCGACGCCTTGCGCGAGCGTTTTCTGCTGGCCTTGCGGACGCCGATCACGGAGCACTTCCGCTGCCACAGCGAGCGCATCTGGTACTGGGGTCTCGACGGCAAGGAGGAGCGCGAACAGATCGTGTTGGCGCTGGGGCGCGGCATCCTCTTCTGCCGGATTCACCAATACGATCAAGAGTTGTACGTCGGCTGGGACGCGCACCTCAACCGCGGGCAGTGGATGGAGCGCATGCTGGTGAAAGGCATTGATCGGGAGACGAGAGAACTCATGGTGGTCAACACGGTCGTGCCGGGCCAGCAGCAGGTGACGGAATACGACCTCTCCGATCTGAACTGCCTGGTCGAGTGGACACACGCGAAGCTGTCGAAGCTCGTCAAGGAGTTGATGGAGGAGCGCAAGATCGATCAGGAAGTGGACTTCAAGATTCTGCGCGGGCAGCGGCAGAGGCTGACGGACGACGATCAGGCGGAGGGCGGCGGCAGCAGCGAGATGGCGCGCGGCCTGCGCAACTTGCTCGACCGCTCGACCCGAGGCGCGCTGCGCCGCACGGCCTGAGCGCCTCGGTTTCAGAACCCTTGAGCCTGCGTTATGTATCTGGCGGAGTTTGAAGGCGAGTCGGGGCGGATGCTGCAAGGCTGCGTCCGCCTGCCGTCGTTGCCGCCGGTGGCACAGCGGGTTGCGGACGAGTGGTGGGCGGAGTTCAGGCGGCTCGTCGAGAGCGGCGGCGTGGTCGCGCAGTGCGCGGCGGCGCTGCGCGTCCGGCTGAACGCGGAAGGCGCGCTTGAGCGGCTGCTGTTTACGACCGCGCCCGCCGCGCACGAAGAAGAACTGCGCCGCTACCTGGCCTCCTTCACGCGCCTCGACAAGCTCGTCGAAGGCTCGACCGAGTTGCCGCTCACGCGCGCGCGTTACGACGAACTCACGGCGGCCGTGCCGCGCCTGCGCTGTCGCGTCGCCGCGCTCGGCTTCGGCGCGGGCGACATCTGGTTCGCCTGCAACTTCCGCGTCGCGCCGCACCTCGACGCCCTGCTGACGGAAGCAGACCTGCTCGGCCACCAACTCTGCTACCAGGCGCACCTCTGGCCGTTCGCGTGCGACGTGGCTTGCGTCCGCGCGGCGCGCAAGAACGCGCTGCGCGTGCGCGGGCTGCCCGGCGTGCCCGAGGCGGTCGTGCGCATGCAGCAGCAACTCGCCGACGAGTTGACGACGGCGACGGCACTCGCCGAAGAGTTTCTGGCGGTTGAGACGCCGGCCGCCGCCGAGTGGCTCGCGGCGGCGCTGCGCCGACTCTTCCAACGGCAGTTCGTGCAGCTCAAATTCGATCCGCCCGATTTCGACTTCGCCGCGGACGCCTACGAAGACCTGCTCACGGTCGCCCTGCACTCCGGCATGTTCCTCGCACCCGGCGTGGACGAGTTGTGCGCGAGCGCGCTCGACGACCGCGCCAGCGTGGAACTGCTCGGCTGGCGACCGTCGGCCGATCTAGCGCGGCGCTTTGCCGCCCGCGTCGCGCCGCCGCGCGCCGAGACGGAAGAGACGCCGCTCCCGCCCGGCCCCTGGCCCGCGCCCTACGAGGGCGACGAGCCGTTCATCTTCGTCAGCTACAAGCGGCAGGACATAGCGCGCATCGCGCCCGTCATGGAGAGCCTGACGGCCGCCGGCTGCAACGTCTGGTACGACCGCGGCATACCGGGCGGCGTCGAGTGGGACGCGATGATCGAGGAGAAGCTGACGCGCTGCCAACTCGTGCTGCTGTTCGTCAGCCAACTCGCGGTCGAGTCGAAGTACGTGCGCCGCGAGGTGAAGTTCGCCGACTCGCTGAACAAGCCGATCCTGAGCGTCAAGCTGGAAGAACCCCGGCTCACGCACGGCATGAACATGCTGCTGACGCACTACCAGATGCTCGACCGTGCCGTCGCCGATTTCCACGAGCAGTTGCAGAAAGCCATCCGCCTGCTGACGAACGAGCAGGTCGTCTAGCCGATGAGCGCCATGAACACTCCCCAGCCGAACGACAAATACGGCCCGCTCCCGCTGGTCATAGGCATCACGGGCCACCGCGATTTGCGCGGCGAAGACGTGCCCAAACTCGAAGAGATGGTGCGCGCCGTCTTCGCGGAGTTTCGGCAGAAGTGTCCAAACACGCCGCTGCTATTGCTCTCGCCGCTCGCGGAGGGCGCGGATCAACTGGCGGCGCGGGTCGCAGTTAATAACAAGCAGGAGTTGGGGCTGAGTCTGATCGTGCCGTTGCCGATGCGCCGCGAGTTGTATGAGGCGGACTTCGAGGGCGCGGCGCTTGACGAGTTCAAGCGCCTGCTGGCCGAGGCCGACTACTACTTCCACCTGCCGCTAGTGGGCGATGCCAGCGAGGCAGACATTGGTCAGCAGGGCGAGCCGCGCAATCTACAGTACGAGCAGGTCGGGGCTTACGTCGTGCGCCACTGTCACGTGCTGCTCGCGTTGTGGGACGGCGTGCCGCCCGAACGCACGGGCGGCACGGCGCAGATCGTGGATTTCCAACTGAAGGGTCTGCCGCCGCGCTTCGCGTCGCTGAACAGTCCGCTCGATCAGCCCGAGACCGGCCCCGTCTATCACGTCCGCACGCCGCGCCGCGGCCAGCCGCCGTCGGGGGAGGCGGAGATAGCGCGGCAGGTGCTCTTGCCACCTAACCCTAATGTCAACATCGGCGCGCACATCGTGGCCGGCATGCCGCAGGAGCAGAACATAGCTAAGGTCTATGAACGCATCTACGCGCGCATGGACACGTTCAACCGCGACGCACGCGAACGCGCGCCCCAACTCGCGGCGAAGCTCGCGGAGAGTCAAGAATATCTTTTCCCGACGGCGAAAGCCGCGCACCTGCCCGCGCCGATGCGCGAGCAACGGGAGCACTACGCCACCGCCGACACGCTGGCCATATTTTTTCAAAAGCGCAGCGTGCGCACGCTTGTCTGGCTATACGTGTTCGTCTGGTTGGCCATCGTTCTCTTCGATCTCTACGGCCACATCTGGGGTGAGAAACACTGGCTGTTGCTACTCTACCTCGCCGTCATGCTATTGCCGTTCGGCGTGTACTGGCGGGCGAAGCGCGGCGACTACCAGAACAAGTACCAGGATTATCGTGCGCTCGCCGAAGGGATGCGCGTGCAGTTCTTCTGGTGTCTCGCCGGGCTGAAGCTGTCGGCGGCCGACCACTACCTGCGCAAGCAGAAGGGCGAGTTGGATTGGATTCGCAGTGCCGTCCGCGTCTGGAACATCGCCGAGGACAAACCTCAGCAGCCCGCCCACGCGTCGCTACCGACGCGGCGGCTTAAAGATATAAGCGAACACTGGGTGGCCGATCAGGCAGACTACTTCCGCAGATCGACTCACCGCGATCAGGAGCGGCTGGAGGAGTGGGAGCAGCGCATCAATCTGCTGGTCGTCGTGGCGCTGCTCATGGTCGTGCTGCTGGCACTGGTGCTCATAGTGGATAACCCCTGTTGGGCATACTGGACAGAGTTGTTAGAGAGTGAGCACTGGCTACACGGTCTCTGGTTGACCGCGCTGACGCTTCTCCTGGCGTTTGCCGCGCTCGCCCACAGCTACGTGGGTAAGCTCGCGCTCTCCGAGCACACCAAGCAGTACCGACGCATGCACCGCACCTTCGCGCAGGCCGAACAAAACTTAGGTGAGTTGATCGCGCGGCAAGATACAGGCGCGGCCAACAAGCTGTTAACGGAGTTGGGCAAAGAAGCATTAGAGGAGAACGGCGACTGGGTGATGCTCCACCGCGAACGCCCGCTCGAAGTGCCGCACCCCGGTTGAGGCGAGAGCGATCCGCGCGCGGCGGCGAAGGCTAACCATCGCCTGTCAGTTAACCCTCAGCGCGGGCCCGTCGGCGCGAAAGGCGGCAAGTCGTTCACAAGCCTTTTGCGGCCCGTCTGCGTCACTTCGATCCGCGTCGCCGCGTTCACGGCTACAACATCGCGGCCACTCGCGGGCAACTGCTTTTCAGAGTCAGAACCGGCGGCCGCCGGTTCAACGCGCTGTATCGGCGCGGCACTTTCCTGCGCCTCGGCCAGCATGAGCGGCGGCTCGTGCATGAGGCATGAGCCGACGGGCGCGAGCGCGGGTGTGACGGCGATGCGCTGGCGGTGCGGGCAGTAGGGCGAGGCGAGGAGACCCGTGTCCGCGTCGATCTCGACGGTCGTGATGCCGTCGGGGCGGACGAAGGCGTCGCCGCCGAGTTCGGGGCGCAGCGCAACCGCCTGCTGCACGAACTCCTGCCAGACGGGCAGCGCGCTCGCCGCGCCCGTCAAGCCCAACTCCTGATTGTCGTCAAACCCAATCCACACGACGCAGACCAGGTTCGGCGTGTAGCCCGCGAACCACCCGTCGCGCGACGTGCCGGTCTTGCCGGCCACGGCCGTCTGCTTTTGCAAACCCCGCGCCGCCCGCGCCGTGCCTTCATCGATCACGTCGGTCAGCGCATCCGTGATCATGTAAGCGGTCGAGGGGCGGACGACCTGCTGGGCGGGCGCGAGTTCGGTGAACAGGCGCGCGCCGTCGCCGTCAACGGCGCGCGTGACGGCGGCGGCCTCTGCGCGCGTGCCGCCGTTGGCGAACGCGGTGTAGGCGCTGGCGATCTCAAGCGGCGTCGTCTCGGTCGTGCCGAGCGCGAGCGCCGGGTAGGGTTCGGGGCGCGGCAGGCCGAAGCGCTCGGCGAGCGTGGCGACGCGCTGCAAGCCTGTGCGCATGGCGAGATCGACCGTGACGACGTTGAGCGAGTGGACTAGCCCGCTGCGCACCGTCACGTCGCGCATCGAGTAGCCGCCGCCGTAGTTCGCGGGGCGATAGACATTGCGTCGGTCGTAGCTGAACGCGCGCGGCGCGTCGAGGATCAACGCGGCGGGCGACGTGCCGCCTTCGAGCGCCGCCGCGTAGACGAACGGCTTGAAGACGGAGCCGGGCTGCCGGCGCGCGTCGGTCGCGCGGTTAAGCTGCGAGTCGGCGTAGCGCGCGCCGCCGACCATCGCCAGCACGTGCCCGGTCTGCGGGTCGAGCGCGACGAGCGCGGCCTGCGGCGCACGCTTGCCCTGATAAATTTTAGCGAGCCGCGCGAGTTGCCGCGCGACCGTCTCTTCGGCGATCTGTTGCAGGTCGAGGTCGAGCGTCGTGTAGATGCGCAAGTTCTGTTCGTCGGCGCGCGCGTCCGTTTGCAGCCGCGCGTCCACGAGCCGGTTGACGTAATCAATGAAGTAAGGCGCGACCGTGTGCGCGTCGTCCGCGAGCGGCGCGACCGCGACCGGCTCACTACTCGCCGCGGCCGCCTGCTCCTGCGTGATCGCGCCATCGCGCAGCATCGCGGCGAGCACGACGTTGCGCCGCGCCTGCGCCCCTTGCGCGTGGCGGTCGGGCGCGTAGCGCGCGGGACTCTGAATCATGCCGGCGATGGTCGCGGCTTCGGCGAGCGACAGGTCTTTGAGGTCTTTGTTGAAATAGACCTGCGCCGCCTGCGCTACGCCGCGCACCGCTACTGCACCGCGCTGGCCCAGGTAGACCTCGTTGCAGTAGAGCGCGAAGATGTCCTGCTTCGAGAGGCGGCGTTCGAGCGCGGTCGCCAGCAGCGCCTCGTTGAACTTGCGGCTGAGCGTGCGCTCCGGCGTCAGGTAAGTGTTCTTGACGAGTTGCTGCGTGATGGTCGAGCCGCCCTGCCGTTGCAGTTCGTTTTCCGGGTTGAGGCCCGTCCAACTCAGAAGCGCGCGGCCCACACCCGTGAGATCGACGCCGCCGTGTGCGAAGAAGCGGCGATCCTCGATAGCGAGGATCGCGTTCGTGAGCACGGGCGGGATGTCTGCAAACGTGAGCGCGCCGCGCCGCGCCGTCTTCATCTGCGCGTCGTTGGTCAGCGTCTCCGGCTCAAGCGCGAACGCCGGGAGCGGCGTGCCGTCGCCCGTCAACTCGGCGATGCGCCCGCGTCGGTCGAACGAGACCTCGACCACTTCCGGCGTGCCGCCGCGTCGCGGCACGATCTCAACAGTGTCGTCTTTGATCGTGAACGCGCCGTTCCACACGTCGCCGCCGGCGTTCTCGGCGTAACCGGCGCGGCGCAGGGTTTCGACGAGCCGCTCGCGCGTGAAGTTCTGCCCGGCGCGCAGGACGCGCGGCGCGGCGTAGATGCCGGCGCGGCTCGTCAGGTAGCCGTGCGCGATGCGCGCGTCAACGATTTGTGCGGCGGTGTGATAACAGTAGAGGAGCGCGGCGACGCCGACGCCTGCGGCGACGAGCGGGACGAAGAGACACAGGCGCAGCAACAGGGCGCGGCGCGCGGCGCGCTCGACCTGCGCGCGCACCTCGCGGCTGCGACGCAGGCGCGGGCGTCGGCGCGGCTTGCGCGCGCTCGTGATCTCAATCGCCATAAGGTTCGTTCACGGTCACGTCGGACACACGACGGCACAGGACGAGGCCGCGCCTCGTCGCTCGTTGCGCCGCGTAAAACTGTTGTGCGTTTAGTAAAGGGCCAATCGGCCGCGGATTCTGTTTTCGCGCCGCCCGGCGGTCAGCGTTCGGCGCGGGCCACGTCCAGCGTCTGCGCGGACGCTGCCGGGGCAAGCTGTGCGCCCGGCTCGTCCGCGTTCGCCCAAAGGGAGAGCGCCGCCGTCCAGACGGCGAGCGTGATCATGATCACAATGATGGCGAACAACCGTGCGAGTCCGTCAGTTAATTCTTTCATGCCTGCTTGTCCCCCTGATCACTACGCTTGGCAGGCTGTTGGGCAATGTTTGTGCCAGGCACGACGGGCCGGTCGGGCGGCAGCAATACGCCCGGCTAGATGACGGCATGATGAGGTTTACGGCTCAGGGCGGCGTCCGATGCGGCGATGTGCATGACTGTCGCGCGCACGCCGGCACGTTTAATTTTGGTACAGGTGAGTACGGTTGCGGACGCGGCGCGATAGACCGCTTTCCGTGCACGGACAGTCGCGGACGTGGGAGTAAGAGACTTGCGCGCTTTTCGGGGGCGGCGGGTCTCAGGCGGGGCGGCCCAACAGGCGGCGCAGCCAGGTCGGTTCGGCTTTGAGCGGCGGGGGCGGGGCGAGTAGGGCTTTGATCTGGGGAATCGCTTCGAGCGCGGCCTGTTCGCCGGCCAGCATCAACTCGGCGGCGCGCGTCATCTCGTCCCAGCGTATGTGTCCGACCTTGGGCGCGATGACGAAGTCGGCCTCGCGTAACTGCTGCGCCGTCGCGGTGCGCTGCACGACCAGGAACGACTGCAACAGCACGCCGATGGCCGAGAGCGACGAGCCAAGAAATTTCGCGCCCTCCGCGTTCACGTCCACGGCGACGACGATGTCCGCGCCCAGTTCGCGCGCGGCCGTCGTGGGGACGTTCGCCACCAGTCCGCCGTCCACCAGTTGCCGCCCGCGCTCGTCCACGACGGGCACGTACCAGCCCGGTATCGCGCAACTCGCGCGGATGGCGAACGCCACGTCGCCCTTGTCGCGCATGATGACGGCCGCGCCCGTGCGCAGGTCGGTGGCGACCGCCGCGAACGGCGTCTGCAACTCTTCAAAGCGCGTCACGGGAAAGCGGGCGCGCACGTACTCTTCCATGCGCGCGTTCGACTGCACGCCGAGGCGCGAGAGGGTCAGCTTGCCGAAGTCGCGCCAGCGCATCGTGCGCCCGAACTCCGCGATCTCCGCGAGCGGCACGCCGGCCGCGAACGCGCCGCCGACGAGCGCGCCCGCCGACGTGCCCGCCACACAGTCAACGGGCACGTCGTGCGCCACGAGCGCGCGCAACACGCCCACGTGCGCCGCGCCCCGCGCCGCGCCGCCTGAGAGCGCCAGCCCCACGCGCGGCCGCCGCCATTTGCTCGTCTCTGTACGCCGCATGATCGTGTGATGTAAAAACCGATGGTGACGTTTCCGCGTAGTGCCGCCGCCACTCCGAGTTTAAGCCAATCCGAGTTCGCGCGGAAAGACCCAAGCGCCCCGGCTCAATCGCGCAATCAATTGCCGGGAGCGCGGGCGTCCCGCCCGCATAAGCGTGCGTGAGCACGCTTCAGAAGTGGCGTCCGCATTCAACGTCGAAGGTTGGCACAAACTTTTGTTCGCGCCTCGCGGCGCTCAAGGCGGGCGGGACGCCCGCGCTCCCAGCAGCATGGCCATGGTTAAGGCGCGGTTCGCGGTCGGCGTGCCTCGGGCCTTTAATTCAGTCGAAGACGAGGTGGACGCCGGACTGCTCGACGGGGACGAACGTCGGCTCCACGCCGAACACGCCCCGGATGCGTTCGGCCGTGAGCACCTCGGCGGCCGTGCCGGCGGCCACGACACGCCCCTGATCCAGCAGCACGATCTGGTCGGCGAAGCGCGCGGCGAGGTTCAGATCGTGCACCACGCCCACCGTGACCACGTCCGGGGCGTCGGTGAAGCCGCGCACCTTCTTCATGAATTCGATCTGGTGACGGATGTCGAGAAAGGTCAGAGGTTCGTCAAGGAACAGGTAGCGGCAAGGCGGGCGCGTCGGGTGCGAGACGGCGGCGGACGGGCCGTGGCCGTCGCGCCACAGTTGCGCCAGCACGCGCGCGAAGTTGACGCGCTGGCGCTCGCCGCCCGATAGCGTCTGGTAGTTGCGGTCGCCGAACTCCGTCACGTCGAAGAACTCCATTAGCTCGTCGGCGATCCGCTCGTCCACGGGGCCGGGCCGCCCGCGGAAGTGCGGGTAGCGGCCCATCATGACGACCTCGCGCACGGTCAGCGGGAACGCGACCTCGACGGCCTGCGAGAGCACCGCGCGCCGCTTGGCGAGATCGGCTTCGCTCGCGTGCTGCACGTCCGCGCCTTCGTACTCGACCCTGCCCGTCTGCGGGCGCAGCAGCCGCGCCAGCACCTTAATGAGCGTGGACTTGCCCGCGCCGTTCGGCCCGATCACCAGGTGGAGACGGCCGGGCGCGAACGAGACCGACACGTCGGAGATGAGCGCCTTGCCGCCGACGCGGAAAGTGATGTCGCTGGCTTCGAGCATAAGGTTCAAAGTTCAAGGTTCAAGGGCCGGCAACTTTCAACCTTGAACTTTGAACTTGTCAGAACACGTACTGGCGGCGGCGCAGCAGTAGGAGGAAGACCGGCACGCCCACGGCCGAAGTGACGATGCCGATGGGCAGTTCGGCGGGCCGGAGCGAGAGGCGCGCGATGAGATCGGCCAAGCTCAGGAGCGTCGCGCCCACGAGCGCGCTACCGACAATGAGGAAGCGGTTGTCTGCCCCGTGCATCATGCGCAGGATGTGTGGGACGACCAGGCCGACAAAGCTGATGACGCCGGTGAACGCCGTCGCGACGGCGACGATGACGACGTTGACCGAAAGGATGATCCACTTCAGCCGGTTCACGTTCACGCCAAGGTACGTCGCTTCCTCTTCGCCGATCATCAAGGCGTTAAGCTGCTTCGCGTAGCGGAGCGCGACGACGGTTCCGCCGATTGTCGAAAGCGCGACGACCTGGACGGCACGCCAGTTCGCGCCCGCAAGCGTGCCCAGACTCCAGAACGTGATCGAGCGCGCCTGCGGATCGCGCGCGATGTAGGACAGAAAGCCGATAGCGCTCATAAACAGCGCGTTCACAGCCAGCCCCGTGAGCAGCAGCATCACGATTGAGGCCCGTCCGTCCTCGCGCGAGCGGGCGAGGAGGAAAACAAGGTACGTCGAGATGACGCCGCCGAGACACGCGGCGACGGGCAGACTCCACAGACTCGCGCCGAGGTGGAAGACGCCGCCGAGGACGAAGAAGAGCGCCGAGCCGAAGGCCGCGCCGCTCGACGTGCCGACGAGGCCCGGCTCGACGATGGGGTTGCGGAAAAGCGCCTGCATCAGCGTGCCGCCGACGCCGAGGCTCGCCCCGACCAGCAGGCAGAGGACGGCGCGCGGCAGGCGCAACTCAAGGAAGATGCGCTGATCAAGCGTGGGTTCGGGGTGTCCGGGCAGGAGCGAGGCGAGCGCCCGGCCGATGGCGGGGATGGAAAAATCAATCGCCCCGTAGCGGATGGACGCGGCCAGCACGAGGAGCGTGGCGCAGGTCAACGCGAAGAGAAGTGCTCGCTCGTTCCCACGTCGTTTCGTCACTTTTGATGAATGATCGCGGCCACTTTCTCGATGTTCTCGCCGGAGCGCGGGCCGAAGTACATCAGCACGTTCTCTTCGACGCGGTGGATGCGCCCCGTCTTCGCCGCGTTAGAAGTGGCGACGCCCGGCAGCGCCTTGATCTGATCCAGCGAGCCGCCGAGCCGGTCGTAGCCGTAATCGGTGACGAGGATCACGTCCGGGTTCGCCTGCGCGACGATCTCCGGCGACGCCATCCGCTGCATCCCCTTCGCGTCAACCGCCATCTGCCCGCCCGCCCATTCTATCATCTGGCTGGCCGCGCTGCCGTCCCCCGTGCCGCTGCCCTTCCCGACGACGAGATAAACGTTGGACGCGCGCCCGAAGTGTATGACCGCGACGCGCGGGTGCTCCGTGTACTGCTTGACCCGTTCGAGCGAGGCCGCCATCTGGGCGTCGAGCGTGCGGCACAGTTCTTCCGCGCGGGCTTCCTTATGAAAGTATGCGCCCATCTCGCGGATGAGGGCTTTCGTGCCGTCCACCGAGTCGTTCTTCGCGGTGAAGGTCTTCATCGGGATGTTCAAGCCCTGTAGCTGCTCGACGACTTGCGGCGGGCCGATGTTGTTGTCGTGGATGATGGCGGTCGGGTGCAGCGACAGGATGCCTTCGGCACTCAGTGCCCGGTGATACCCCACCGTCTGCACATTCTTAACTTCGGGCGGATACGTGCTTGAGAGATCAACGCCGACGACCGCGGCCTGCGCTCCGAGCGCCCAGATAATTTCGTTGTAGGTCTGCGAGATGACCACCACGCGGTCGGCCCGCGCGTCTTTAGCCGGATTGGAGAAGCGGCCACAACTAATGACCGAGACGAGCGCAACAGGCAGCAGCGCAACAAGAAGGGTTCGTTTCATCAGCATTAGATATGTGCCTGCAAAGATTAGCACAAGAATGAATGAAGAGCGCTGAATCGTCAGCGCTCTTCATTCATCTCCAGAAGCTTGACCGCTTTTCCTTAGAAGATGAACCGCGCTTGCAGTTGGAACATGCGCGGCGGGTCTATGTTGGCGAACGCCGGGATCGCGTTCGTCGCGGCCGCGTTGGTGAACGTGGTCGTAAACGCGCCGAAATCTGGCCGTGGCGTGGCCGTGTCCACGCCGCCGACGAGCGTCGAATAGAGCGTCTGGCCGCGCCCCAGCATGTTCGCGTGGTTGAAGATGTTGAAGCCCTCCAGCCGGAGGAGCAGGGTCGTGCGCTCCGATGTCCTGATGCGATTCTCGACGAAGATCGCCACGTCGGAGGTCGGCGTGCCGCGGAACGCCGACTTGCTGATGACCTGGCCGTTAATGACGGGCCGGTCGTTGTTGATGCCGTCGCCGTTGTTGTCAATGCCGGTAGTGGCGTTGAACGGCCGCGCCGACGCGAACTGCGAGAGCGTGCCCGCCGTGAAGTTATACGGGAAGCGGTAGGTGAACGTGATGACGGCGCGGTGGCGTTGATCGACCACGCTCGGGCCGCGTTCGTCCTCGCCGAGCCGCGTGATTATGCTCTGGTTCGGCCCGATGCCGTTGCCGTCCGGCTCGGTCGTGTTGGTCGCCTTAGAGAGCGTGTAGCTGACCTCGGCATACAGCCGCCGGTGGCCGCGGTATCTGAAGTTCGTCTGCAAGCCGTTGTAATCGGCGACGCCGAGGTTCATCAACACGTTGACCTGGCGCACGCCGCTCGGGGCGGGCACGATGGGCCGGGAGTTGTTGGCCACGGCCACGCTTCTAGTCTGGCCGGGGGCCGTGCGCGGGAAGTCCGTCGGCGCGTTCAAATCTACGGTGCGATCAATGTCGTTCAAGTGCTGGTGCACGTAGTCCGCCCCGAAGAACATCCCCTTGATCAGTTCGCGCTCCGCGCCGATGGAGACCACCTGGCTGCGGGGGTTCACAAACTTGTCGGGGTAGTTCGGCAGCTTGTTGAAGTCCAGCCCGTACTTGGCGAACTGCGCCTGGTAGAACTCCCGCCGGCCCGCCCGGATCGTGATGTCGCGCGCGGGAATTTGCGTGGCCGCCAGCGTCCGCGGATCGACGTTGACGGGCAGGCATGAGCCGGTCAGGCAGGTGGGGAAGCCGAGTTGACCGGGCGTCGCGGTGTAGGTCGTGAAGCCGTCCAGCCCGTTCACCAGATAGCCGGCGATGGCGTTGGTGCGAATCTGCGTGTAGTACATGCCGTAGCCGCCGCGAATCGAGGTGCGCGCGTCGCCGCCGGGATGCCAGCCGAAGCCGATGCGCGGCGCGAAGTTGTTCTTGTCGTCGGTCAGGGTCTGCCGGTCGTAGCGGAGGCCCAGGTTCAACGTGAAATCCGGGCGCGCCTTCCAATCGTCCTGCACGAAGCCGGTCAAGAGCCACTGCGGCAGTCTGTAGCTACTGATCCCGAAGTTGATCGGCTGCGTGTAGTTCTGCACGTCGTTGAGAGTCAACTGATCGAAGGGCGCGGTCGTGGAGTTCCTGAAGGTGAACGTGCCGAGGACGGCCATGCCCGGCTCGCTGCCCGTGCCGCCTGAGGTGTGATGGATCACGCTGCCGCCGAAGCGCAGGTAGTGCTTGCCGAGCGCCCACGACAGCGTGTCCCCGAACTGCACCTGATGACTAAATATGTCGGAGAGGCGCGACTGGCCGATGGTGAACGGCACGGCCCCGGCGCGCGTGTAGGTGGTCGAGAGGGTCTGCGCCTCCCATTTCGTGACCGGGTCGCCGTGCAGGTAGGCGAAGCGCGCCTCGTTGAGCAGGTTCGGGTTGATGACCGCCGTGTGATTGACCTGCGCCGTCCACGACCGCCGCGAGTAGCGGCGCGCGACGCTCGGCGCGCTCGTGCCGCTCACGGCGTCCTGCGGGTTGTCGTCGAAGAACCGATCCACGTTGAAGCGCACCATCAGGTTCTGCTTCGCCGCGAGCTTGTGATCCAGCCGGCCGTCGAAGAGGAACTGGCGGTAGTGGCCCGTGTAGTCGAGACGGCCGCTCGCCGGCAGCAGGAAGGCGGGCAGCGAGGCCGAGAGGAACGTCGTGCGGTTCTGCCGCGTGTAGTCGGCCGTGGCGAAGAAGAAGGTCTTGTCCTTGACGATGGGGCCGCCGATTGAGCCGGAGTACTGGCTCAGTTGGTCGGGGATGTCCACCGGGTTGATCGCCCGGAGCGTGGCGGGCGGCGTGCAAGTCGAGACGGACGGCGGGCAGTAGTTCTTGGTCGAGAAGGTCTTCGCCTGCCAGCTACCGCCGGGGCGGAGCATGAACAGCCCCTCGCCGTGGAAGTTGTTCGTGCCGGACTTGGTGACGATGTTCAAGGCGGGGCCGGAAGTCCAGCCGAACTCGGACGAGAACGCGTTCGAGAGCACGTTAATTTCCTGGATCGCGCCGATGGGCACGGTGGCGATGGCCGTCTGGCGGCCCCAGCCCTCGTCGTTGTTCGCGCCGTCGAGCGTGAACGTGGTGGCGCGGCGCGAGCCGACGCCGGTGATGAAGTAGGTCGCGTTGACGAAGAGATCGCCCGTGCCCTTGCCCTGCCGGAACGCGGAATTGAGGAGCGGCAGCGTGGTCGCCTTGCGCCCGAGGATCGGCGTCTCGTCTATGCGCGGGCTGTCGAGCGGAAGGCCGATCTGCGGGTTGGCGCGCACGCCTTCGACCGTGCCGTAGATGGTGACCGACTCCTCGGCGGCCGTGCCGACAAGGAGCTTCACCTTCACGGTCGCGGTCTCGCCCGAGCGCAAGGTGATGCCCGTGCGCTCCTCGTTGGCGAAGCCCTGCTTGGCCACGGTGACCGTGTAAGTGCCCGTCAGCGCCAGCGCCGGGATGGTGGCGCTGCCTTCGCCGTCCGAGACGGCCTCGCGCGCCGCGCCGGTCGCCGTGTTCACCACCGAGATGTTGGCCCCCGGCACGATGGCATCGTTCGGATCGACCACGACGACGATCAGCGACGCCGTGTTGGGCGACTGCGCGAAGCCGCGCGGCGCGGGCGCGAGCGCCAACGCGCAGACGAGCGCGACGAGCGTCAACACCCCGCGCGGCACACCGAACGACTTGCGGCCCACGCGCGGCGGGCACAACAACTGCTTGTTCATCATCAATCTTTCACCTCAAATAGAATGCTCACAATAGCGGCAGGGTCGAGCGGGTAAGTTAACGGCCGCACGCCATCTACTACCAGCCGCCGTAGATGCAAAAAGCAAGTAGGCAGTAAGCAGTAGGCGGTAGGCAGTAAAACGAAACCGCCGGTTGAATGTCTTATGCCCTGACGAGTGCCATTCAACCGGCGGCACCACGCTTGTCCTAAACTGCCTACTGCTTACCGCCTACTGCCTACTGCTTTCTTACACCGGGCTGAGGATGACGATCTCGGCGCGGGCGCGGGCGTCTTCGAGGAAGGCGTCGGTGTCGGACTCGATCTTGGCCTCGGTCAGGGTCTGCTCGATCTGCTTGCTCGCCTGTTCGAGCGTGGGCACGATGCGGCCGGGCGAGGCTTTGCGCCAGCGCGGGACGTACACGTCGCGGTAATAATCGCTGATCTCTTTCGGCGAGATGACGACGAAGGAGCGGAAGCGGAAGTTGAGGTAGTTCTCGATCTCGACGCGCTGGCGCACGATCTCGCGCAACTGTTCGGGCGTGAGGCCGACGCGCTGCAAACGTTCGCGGAAGCCCTCCCGCGAGGGGAAGCGTTTGACCAGATCGTTCGTGGCGCGCTCCACGTCCTCGTCCTTGGCCGCGATGGCCGGGAGTTTACCCGCCTCCTCCGCGATGAGGCGCTGATCGATCAGCAGGTTCAGCGCGCGCTGGAGGTCTTCCGAGCGCGGCTGTTCGAGCGGCGTGTCCGGTTCGAGCGCCAACTGCCAGAGCAGATCGGTGTAAGTGATCAGTTCGCGCCCGTTCACGCTCGCCACCATCCGGTCAACGACCTCCTGCGCGGCGGCGGGCGGCTGGTGAGCAGTGAGCAGTAAGCAGTAAGCAGTGATGACGAACAGCACGCGTGCCAGCGCGCGCCGCGCCGTGTTGTGCCGCCGCCGCGCCTTCGATGTGTCTCGCTCGCTCCTGTCGCCCACTTTCGTCTTTCCCCTGCTTTAGAACGTCTGCCCGAAGCGGAAGTGTATCTGCGTGCGCTTGAGACGCAAGGTCGCGGGCGGGCCGGCGAACTGCGGTATCTCGAAGGTCGGCGGGTTGAGCAGCATGGCGTAGTCCACCGCGAGCGGCCCGAAGGGCGTGCGGATGCGGAAGCCAAGGCCGACCGTGTTCGTCCACTGCGCGCGCCGGTTGCGGTCGTCGAGCGTGTCGCCGGGCTGCGGCTCGCGCTTCTTGAAGATGTCGCCCACCTGGCGGAAGACGTTGCCGCCGTCGTAGAACGGCACGACTTGGAAGACGCGCGACAGCGGCACGCGCGCTTCGAGGTTCACGACGGCGAGGGCGTTGCCGCCGACGGGCACGGTGAACGGGTTGAGCCGCACGGGCTTGCCCTTCAGGTCGCGGAAGATACCCGGCATGCAGTTCTGAATTTGCGTCGTCGGATCGGTCAAGAGCGTGCCGGGGCAGACGACGCGGCGCGGCCCCGCCTCCTCGAAGTTGAAGCCGCGGATCGTCGTCGAGCCGCCGGAGAAGAAGCGTTCGCTGATCGGGAGCGTCCGGTCTATGTCGCTGATGCCGGGCACGCCGTCGCGGTCGCGCGGGTTGAAGATGTTGGCCGCGCCGAGCGTCAGGCCGGCGGCGAAGACCGTGCCCCTGATGCCGTTCGGCTCGTTCTTGCGCTCGAAGATGTTGGGCTTCTGCGCGCGCGCCTTGTCGCTCGTGCCGCCGAGCCGGTAGTAGCGGCGGTAAGTCAAAAGCAGTTTGCCGAACGAGAGGTTGCCGCCGAGTTGCCGCAGGGCGAGCGCGTAGTCGGTCGTCAGGTACTCGCCGCGCGTCGGGTCGAACTGCCGGTCGCGCGTGTCGCGCGTAATGGTCGCGCCGAAGCGCGACAGGCGCACGGCCCGGTCGGGGCGCAGGATCGGCTCGACCAGCAGGCTGCTGATCTTGAACAGCCGCACGTCCTCGTAGTTGTAGCGGACGAACAGAATGGTGCGCGCGCGCTGGTTCAGGACGCGCTGCGACTCGATGTTGAAGGTGAAGCGGTTGATGGACGGCTCGCCCGTGTGCTCGCACTTCGTCTCGTCCACCTCGACGCAACTGACCGGGATCGGATTGCCCTTCTCGTCGAGGCGCTGGACGATGCCGAAGCTGCCGCGGTCAATCGTCGAGCGGAAGAAGCGCGTCACGCTCACGTCGCGCGAATATTGCAAGGAGGCCGCGAGCGGCGAGAACTTCGCCTTACCGTACTGCCGAAAGCGCGGGTCGAAGAACTCGAAGCGGAGCAGTTGGTGCTGGCGGTTCGCGCGGAAGCGCAAAGCGCCCTGCTGCAAGCGCCCGCGCAGGTTGTTGTTCTGCAACTCGTAGCCGCCGAGCGGGCCGCCATCGGTTGAGAAGCCGAAGATGTAATCCTGCCGGCGCGGCTTCAACTCCTCCAGGTCTATGATCACGTCGCGCGTGCGGAAGCCGGAGGCCGTCTCCGTCGCGGGCTGCGTGCGGATGATGACCTGGCGGAAGGCGTTCGTCTCGTAGAGCACGCGCTCGGCCTCGGCGAGATCGTCGGCGCGCAAGACCTCACCGGGTTTAAGCGGGATGGCTTCGAGGATCGACTCGCGCCGCGTGCGCAGGCGCGCGTCGGGCGTCACGCCCTCGTTGCCGTTGATGATGATGCGGTTGATGAAGACCTTGCCACCCTCGGTCACGTTATAGACGAGCCGCACCTGCTCGTCGCCGTTCTCCGCCTTCGGCAACTCGACCACGTCCACACGCACGTCGGCGTCAGCGTAGCCGTTGCGCGCGTAGAGGCTGCGCAGGCGGTCGGCGTCGGTGCGCGCGAGCGTGCGCGCGTAGGGTGCGCCGACGATGGTGCAGGCTTCGCCGCGCAAGCCCGCCGCCTTGCACGGCTCGTCGCGCAACTGCCGGGCGGTGTAAATCTCGTTACCGCGCACGTCCACGCCCGCGACGCGCGTCAAGGGCCCCTCGTGGACGGCGAAGGTGATGATCAGGTCTTCGCTGTTGAGCGAGACGCCCTGCCGGACTTCGGCCGTGGCGCGGCGGTAGCCGAGGTCGCGGTAGCGCGCCTGCACCGTGTCCCTGTCCTGTTCGAGTATGTCGCGGCTCGTGTAGCCCCGCCCGGCCTTGCCGATGAAAGGAATGACGCTGAGCAAGCCCGAAGTCTCGGAGCGCAGGTCGTCGGCCAGATCGTCGTAGGTGAGTTGCGCGGGGCCGCCCGTGTCGGCGTTGATGATGCGGATGTCGGTCAGGCGGAAGCGGCGGCCGCGCTCGACCGTGTAGGTGATGTCCACGGTGCGCCCGCTCAACTGTTCGGGGTCGAGCAACTCGCACATGTCCGGCTCCGCGTTCAGCATGTTCGAGATGTTCTGCAACGCGGACGCGGGCGCGGACGCCGGCTGCGTGCCGCCGGGCGGCGGCGTGCTGCCGGGTGCTGGCGGCGTAGCGCCGGCTGTCGTTGTTGTCGTCGCCGCCGCGCCGGTCGCGGGCGGCGGCGTGTTGCCGGTCGCGGGCGCTGGCGTCGAGGTGACGGTCGAGCCGGGCGTGCCCGGCGCGTTGGGCGACGGCGCGACGGCGCAGGCGTGCGTCACCTCGGCGAAGAAGTAGCCCTGCTCTTGCAGCCGGTTGCGCAGGCGGCGCTCGCCCTCGACGATGGCGGAATAGTCTATGCTGCCCTCGCGCTTGACGGGCAGTAGCTCGCGCGCCGTCTTGTTGCCCACGTCGAAGCCCGCGATGTGGACGTTGACCGAGGGGCCGGTGCGGACTTTCAGATCAATCGTGATCGCGTTCCGCTCCGCGTCGCGGACGACCTTCGGCTCGTCCAACTGCGGCGCGAGGAAGCCCCGCGCGATGATCGCCTGCCGGATGCGCGCCAGGTCTTCGCCGAGCGCGGTGCGCGTGAACGGCGCGCCCGGTTGTAGCTTTAACTCGGGCCGCACCGGCGTCAGATCGAAGCCCTTGATGTCTATGTTGAAGGCGTCCACACGCGCCTGCGGCCCCAGCGCGACGTTGTAAGTGACGGTCGCGCGCGTGCCGCTCGCGTCCACCGCCTGCGCGTAGCTCACGTCCGCCTGGTAGAAGCCGTGATCGCGCAGGTAGCTCTGAATCAGATCGGCGTTGTTCTTGAGCGCCTGCTCGGAGACGCGCGCGCCCGGCTCCATCAGGTTGAGCCGCGCGCGCAGTTCGTCGTTGGAGACGGGATTGCCGGGCGGCGCGCCCGTCACGTTCAAGACTACGTCGCCGACGCGCACCGCCGGGCGGACGACGAAGCGCAGGCGCAGATTCGCGCCCTCCTCGACGGCCTCGACGCGCGCATTCGCCACGCGCCCCGAGTCGAACAGCGCCTGCAAGGACTCGCGCACGCGCACGGCCGCAAACCGCGTGTTCGGCGCGACCGTCAGGAGCGCCGTCAACTCGCTCTCGGCGCGCGCGTCGCGCGGCACGCCTTCGAGCACGACCTCGGTGGCCGCGATCTGCCGCCCCTCGTAGCGGCTCAGGTCGGGCACGCCGCCCGCGCGCACGCCGCACGTGACGAGCAGGACGAAAACAACGATGCGACCCCGGTACTTCAACGACAACCCACCCGACTACTGACTACCCTCAGAATCTCTTCCGGAAACGAATCTCGAAACTGAAATTGTTGTTCTGCGTCCGCAGGGTGTTGACCGCGCCCTGCTGGTACTGCGCGACGAACGAGAGCCGGTCGGAGACGCGGTATTCGAGCGCGACCACCTGGTTCTGCTCGGTCGTCACGTTGGTCGAATACGTGAGCGACAGGTTGCGGTTGATCTGCCGCCCGACCGTTAGCCGCGCTGTCGGACTCGCGCCGCCGCGCCCCGCGATCAGCGGATCGATCTCGAAGCGGTTCAGCCCGAACAGCTTGTCGGTCGCGCGCTGCACGGGCGCGTTGATGATCGCGTCGGTCAAGAGGCTCGTCGCCGTCCCTAGCCCCGTCTGCGCGAGCGTCGAGCCGCCTTCCTCGCTCGAAGACAGGTTGCCGGTCGTGATCAGCGCGACCACGTCGGACTGCGGCAGCGCCGGGTCGGAGCGCACGGTCGCGGACGGCTGCGAGAGCGGCCCCGCCAGGTTGACGATGACGCGGTAGCCTTTGATCTCCGACTCGGCCTGGATGTTCAGGACGGGGTCGGCTTCGCGGCGCGGCGGCAGATCGATGAAGGCGCGCGTCAGTTCATAGCGGTCGTTGCGGAAGTTGAGCGTGCCGCGCGTGGCGGTGATGCGCCCGCCGATGATGGGATCGTCTAACGTGCCGCGAATCTGGATCGCGACCGAGCCGATCATGTCCGCGATGTTGTTGCGCACGACGAGCGAGTCGCGTCCCTCGACCGCCAGATCGAGCAGCGTGTTCGCGCCGATCACCTCCGCGCCGCCTTCGGCGATGGTCGTCTCGGGCCGCCGGTTGATCAGATCGGCCAGCTCTATGTCCTTGGTGTACTCGGCGCGGCGCAGGTTGACCGTGCCGCGGATCAGTTGCTCGCTGAGCGACCCCTGCACGATGAGGTCTGCGTCCGCCGTCGAGCGGAAGTCCTGCGGGAACGGGACGGTGATCTGATCGCCGCGTACGTTCAGGCGGAACTTGTCGAGCGCGTAGCCGGCGAGCGACGCGCCGCCCGTCACCGCAATCGTGCCGCCGCCGAGCCGGCCCGTCAGCGAGTCGATCTGCGCGCGGTCGGCCGTGAAGCGCACGTCGCCGTTGATCTGCGAGACGGTCAGCCGCTCGTCCTGAATGAGCATCGAGAAGGTCGCGCCCGCGACCGACGCCGTGCCCGTGATGCTGGGCGCGGCGAACGTGCCGCCGACGCGCACGCCCACGCGGGCCGCGCCCGCGAGGAAGACGTTGGGCGAGAGGGTGTTCAGGACGCGCAGGTTCAGATCGCCGTCCACCGTGAAGTTCTGCCGCCCGCGCTCGGCGAGCGCCGCCGTGCCGCCGAAGATGACGTTCGTACCGGGGCCGACGAACTGCGTCTTGTCGAACGTGATCTCGTTCGGCGAGAAAGTCACCAGGAGCGGATCGACGGCGGAGAGTTGCACGTCGGCGATCTGCACGGTCAACTGGCTGAACTGCGCCGTGCCGTGCAGCGCGTCGAGCGAGAAGCCCTCGTCGCCGTAGATGTTGCCCGCCGCGCGCAGCGTCCCCGTCGCGCGCCCCGTGATCTTCACCTGGGAGTTCGGGATGAGCGCGGCGAACAGTTGCGTCAGGTCGGCGTTCGTCAGCGTCGTCTCAATCGTGGTGGGCAACTCGTCCTTGCTGAGATCGACGGTCGCGGCGATCACTTGCGGCTGACCGAGCAGGCCCGTCGTCAGTTGCAGGTTGAACTTCTCGCCCTCCGTGCGCCCGACGAGCGTGAGCGTGCCGGCCGCTTGGCCGTTAATGGTTACGTCGTGCCCCGTGCCGTTCAGATCGATCTTGTAGCTGCGCGGATCGTCGGCGTTGCCCGTGGCGGTCGCGGTGAAGTCGGCCGTGCCCGCGATGGCGGGGACGCCGGCCGCGCCGGTGAGACCGGCGAGCACGTCGAGTTTGACGCCCTCGCCCTTGGCGCGCAGGTCGAAGTTCTTGCTCTCGATGTCGTAAGTGCCGCTCGCCGTGAGCGTGCCGGCGCGGAAGCGCGCGTTCAGGTTTTCGAGGTTGACGGTCTTGCCGCTGAAGGTCGCCTTCAGGGCGATCTCGTCGAACGGCTCGCCTTTGATGTTGCCGGGGCCGGCGCGCAGGTCTGCGCTGCCGTTCATCTCGCCGGGGATGCCGGTGACGTGGACGCGCCCGGAAGTCGGGCCGGCGGCGGCCAACTGCGAGGTGACGTTATTCTGCTGCGTGGTCGGGAGCGCGGCGATGAGGTTGCCGATGTCCACGCGGTCGAGCGTGGCGTCGAGCGTCACATTGTCCTTGCCCTCGCGCGGGATGTTCAGGGCGAATTGCGCGTTGCCGCCGTCGGCCTGCGTGAGCCGGCCGTCGGGGATGCGCATGCCGTTCTGATCGGATTCAATCGAGGCGGTCAGCGCGCCGAGGTCGCGCCCGTTGACGCGCAGAGAGCCGAGCGAGGCGCGGCCGTTGACGAGCGGGTCGTCCAGCTTGCCGCGCACAGTGCCGTTAAACTCGGCGCGGCCGGCGAGGTCTATGCCGTAGTCCGACAGCTTCTCTTCGAGACCGGGGATGAGACCCGACGTGACGAGCACGCGCTGCAATTCGCCCGCGTCGGCCGACGCGAGTTGCACCTGCAAGTTCGAGTCGCCCTCGAACGAGAACTGTCCCGACGCGCTGAGTTGCGACGCGCCCGCTTGCAGGTTCGCCTGGCTGAGTTGGAAGTTGCCGCGGTCGGCCGTGAGCGTGAGCGTGCCGGTGACGGGCGTGCGCCCGCCGCTCGCGTCCGTGCCGGTCTCGCCGGTCAGTTGCGCGTTCAGGCTGCCGCTGGCGAGCTTCACCTCCGTGCCGGGGAAGCGCAGGTCAACCGTGCCCGTCGTCGCGCCCGTCACGGGCACGGCGCGCCCCGTCAGGACGGCGAGCAGCCCGCCGATGTCCAGGCCCTCAAAGCTCGCGGCCACGTGCGACGCGCCGCGCCCCTTGCTGATGACGGCGTTGCCGCGCGCGCGCCCGCCGAGGGCCTCGGCGGTGAAGTTGTTCAACTGCACTTCGCTGTTCGTGGCGACGAGCGCGCCGCGCGCCGCGCCGAGTTGGAAGTCGCCGAGCACGCCGCCGCCCAAAGAGAGATCGGCCGTGACGCGGTAGCGATCCGACGGCTCAAGCACGAAGACGGGTCGCGCGAGCTTCACGTTCTCGACTTTGCCGGGCACGCCGCCCTTCCCCGTGCGGCTCGTGTTGAAGGCGACCGTGCCCACGTTCACGTCACTCGTCGTGCCCTCGACGCGCCCGCCGTCGTGTATGGCCAGGCGCACGCCCGCGATGTTGATGCTCCCGACCTGCGCGCCCGCGAACGTGCCGCCCGCGACGCGCACGTCGTCGGTCGCCACGTCGGTCACAGGCCCGCGCCCCGTCGCGCGGACGTTGCGCGCGGTCATGCCGTTCAGCCGCGTGTCCTCATTGGTGATGACGCCCGTGCTGACGTTCGCGACGGTCGCGTTGAAATGATCCTTGTCGGTCGCGCTGAAGCGTATGCCGCTGGCGCGCAGGCCCGAGGCGCGCGTGTCGCCGAGATTGACGACGCTGCCCGTCGCCGTGCCCGCAGTGCCTTCGACCTTGCCGTCGCGCACTTCGGCGACCGCGTCCGCGAGCATCAGGCTGGCGATGCTCGTCTCCTTGCGCCGGAGCGCCGCCGCGCGCAACTCGCCGATGAAGCGGAAGTCCGAACCCGACCCCATCACACCGCCGCGTATCTGCACGAGGTTGAGGTTGAAGCTGCCGGCGGTCAGCAAGTCCATGACCGCGCGCCCCTGCGCGTTGTACTGCTTCGCGCCCTCGCCCGTCGCCGTCGCGTTTAGTTGCAAGCCCTTCAGCCGGACGTTCCCGGCGGCGATGCCGTCGGCCTTAACGTCGCCTTCGACCTTGTACTTCGTGCCCTCGCCCGTCACCGTGCCGACGAACTCGCCCGCGCCGCGCAAAGGTGTCTGCGGTTTGAACGTGTCGGAGATTTGCGTCAGGTCAACAGTCGAGCGCACCTGCAACTGGTAGCGCCCCGCGCGCCAGTCGTCGAGCGTGCCCGTCAGGTGCGACTCGGCGACGGGCGAGCGCAGGGTGAGGTCGCTGATCTCGGCGCGCGTCTGGTTCACGCGCGCGTGCGCCTCGATATTAATGGGTTCGACCTTGTTGCCGTCCAGCGTGAACGTCGAATCCGTCATGGCGAGATCGACGCGGTTCATCCAACTGTCGGCGGGCGCGTTCGGATCGTCGGGCTGAATCTCTGCGCGCAGGTTGCGCGCCTCGCCCGCGAAGACGTGGACGGTCTGCGCGCCGGTGTGCTCGTCGGTCGAGGCGTTGCGCACCTCGTAGTGGATGAGGGCGTTCGTGACCTTGACGTGTGCGGTCGAGTAGGAGAAGAGGATGCGCTTGTTCGGTTCGGGCGGCGGCAGGTGCAGGTTGCGGAAGTTCGAGCGCCCCTGCTCGTCGAAGGCGACCCACGCCTCGACGCCGTTGATGTCCAGGGCTTCGAGGTTGACGTTGCGCCGCAGATTCAGGGCATAGAGGTCTTCGATGCGGACGGTGGCGATGATCGTATCAATGCGGCCCAGGCGCGCGCCCGTCTGCGCGTCGTAAAGTTCCAGCCCCTTGATCTCGACGGTGCGCGGCCCCAACGCGGTGTGAAACTCTTTGACCTCGGCGCGGATGCCGTACTGCGCGAGCGTGCTGATGATCTGGCGGGAGATGAGCGCGTCCACGCGCCCCGTGCGGTAGAGGAAGACGGCGAGCAGCGCCAGCAGGAAGACGCCGACCACGGCGACGAGCGCGACGTACAAGGCGTTCCGCCGCGTGACGTAGCGCCGCCGCCAACTCCGGCGCGCGGGCGGCGCGGACGCAGGCGCAGCGTCAAGCGCGGGCGCACGCTCATCTGTCTCCGGCGCTTTTCCCTCTGATCGTTCGTCCGGCATAACTTAAATGATGAATGCGGAATGATGGATGCGGAATGAAAGCCGATCCATTTCTAATTCATCATTCATCATTCCGCATTCATCGTTTCCTTCGCCGGCTGGCCCAACGGCACGTTGCCGACCACTTCCAACTCGAAGCCTTCGAGCGCCGCGACCTTCGGTGGGTGGTTGGTCAGCAGCAGGATGCGGCGCAGACCCAGGTCGTGCAGGATTTGCGCGCCGACGCCGTAGTCGCGGTTTGCGCCGTAGCCCGTCTCGACGCTCGCCTCCTCGAACGACACGCCGCGCGCGTTCATCGCCGCGTAGGTGCGCAGTTGGTGGATCAAGTCGAGGCCGTGCTCGCGCTGCTTGAGGTAGAGCACGACGCCGCGGCCGGCCGCCGCGATCTTCTCCAGCGCCGTCTGCAACTGAAAGCTCGCGTCGTCTAAGAGCGAGCCGAATACGTCGCCCGTGACGTTCTCCGTGTGGACGCGCACGAGCACGGGTTCAGGCGTGGTCACGTCGCCCATGACCATCGCCAGGTGCACCTCGCCGTTGACGACGTTCTCGAAGGCGACGGCGCGGAACTGCCCGTAGATGGTCGGGACTTGGGTCTCGACCGCGCGGCGCACGAGCGTCTCCTTGCGCATGCGGTAGCGCACGAGGTCTGCGACCGAGATGATCTTGAGACCGTGCGCGCGCGCGAACTCTATGAGTTGCGGCAGCCGCGCCATCGTGCCGTCCGGGTTCATGATCTCGCAGATGACGCCGGCCGGATAAAGCCCGGCGATGCGCGCGAGGTCAACGATGGCTTCGGTCTGACCGGGCCGGACGAGCACGCCGCCCTTGCGGGCACGCAGGGGGAAGACGTGGCCGGGGCGCGCGAGGTCTTGGGGCTTGGTCTGTGGATCGACGGCGGTGAGGATGGTCGTCGCGCGGTCGGCCGCACTGATGCCGGTCGTCACCCCTTTGCGCGCCTCAATTGAGACGGTGAAGGCCGTGCCGAGGAAGGAGGTGTTGTCGGCGACCTGCATGGTCAGGTGCAGCTCGTCGCAGCGTTCTTCCGTCAGCGGCATGCAGATGAGACCACGCGCGTGCGTGGCCATGAAGTTGATCATTTCGGGCGTGACCAACTCGGCCGCGCAGGCGAGGTCGCCCTCGTTCTCGCGCGACTCGTCGTCCACGATGATGACCATGCGTCCGTCGCGGACGAGCGTGGCCGCCTCTTCGATGGAAGCGAAAGGCATCCCGGGTTCTCGACAGGGTCGGGGGAGATTGGTGTACCGGCGCTTATGTTACCCGAAAGCCGGGGATTTTGCGACAGCCGAATTTAGAATCTGATGGTGAGGCCGATGCTGCTCTCGAAGTTGTGCGTTGTGCCCAGCCGGCGCGGGCAAGGGCAGCGCACTTCCTCGATCACGTCGCCGCCGAACGGGATGATCACGTCGCTCGCGTCGAAGCGGATGGCGGCGCTGCGGCTCAGATAGATTTCAAAGACGCCACCGAGGTCGAACGCCGGCTTGACGACGCGCTCGGCGTCGAACGGGGACGCGCCGCCGGGCCGCGCCCGGTGGAAATTGGTGACGAAGCCGGGGCGGGCCTTGGCGAACACGCCGACGCGCTTGTAACGCCCGCCCGCCTTCAGACCGGCGAAGCCCTGCGCGCCGTTCACGACGAAATAATCGTCGTCGAAATCAACCGACGCGCTCAACTCGGTATCGAGCGCGAGGTATTTCGTCAGGTTGTAGGTGAAGCGGCCGCCGAAGCCGGAGTCCGCCAGGTTGCTGTCGCTGCCGCCGCCGAGGGTATAGACGAGGCCGCCGATCTCGTAACGCGGTACTTCCGCCATCGTCGTGTCTGTGTGCTGCGCCCGCGCCTGCGCGCCGAGGACGCAGAGCAGCGCGGTGCTCAATATCGTCCGGGACAATCTCTTTCGCATAGGTCTCTCTCCTGGCTGCTGGTGTTAGAGCAACCTGCAACAGGGCAACTCGGAGGCCGCGGCGTAAATGTTTGAGCTATCAGGCAGGAGAGCAGCGCGTCGCCCGGCGAGTGCAACGGCAAGGCGTCACATGATGCAGAGTTCCGGCAGCTAAGGACAACGGGAAAGCGTGCAACAGCGGGTGTGAAGATGCAGCGGAAATCGAGCGTAGGTTTGAGATTTCAAATTTCAGATTTCAAATCTCAAGTCCGTGCTTTTTACTTATAACCAAGCTCGGCCAGCTTCTCCATTGTCAGCGCGGACTGGCTCGCGCTCGTGTGCGGCAGCGCGCCGGCGAGGATGCGCTCGACGTACTTGGCGATGATGTCGGCTTCAAGGTTGACCGCGTCGCCGGAGCGCAAGGTGGAGAGGTTAGTCACCGCCCAAGTCTTCGGGATGATGGCGATCTCGAAATACTCGTCCGTCAGCCCCGCGACGGTCAGACTGATGCCTTCGACCGCGACCGAGCCTTTGAAGACGAGGTAGCGCGCAAGCTCCGGCGGGTACGCGACGCGCACCGTCCACGAGCCGCCGTGCTCTTCGGCCGAGAGGAAACGCCCGCGCGCATCCACGTGCCCTTGGACGATGTGGCCGCCGAGGCGCGTCTCAGGCGTCACCGCGCGCTCAAGGTTCACGACCGAGCCGGCGCGTAAGTTTCCGAGCGTCGAACGTTCGAGCGTCTCGCGCGAGCCATCGGCGGCGAACGAGTCGGCGCGCACTTCGAGCGCGGTCAGACACACGCCGTTGACCGCGATGGAATCGCCCTCGCGCGTCCCCTCGGTCACGACGCGCGCCGCCACCGTCAGCCGCACGCCCTCGCCGCGCCGCTCCAGACCGCGCACGCTGCCCAACTCTTCGATGATGCCGGTGAACATTCGCGGTTCCCCGCCTGCTATGATGACATGCCGGCCCTTATTGCTGGGGCGCGGGAATCTGTCGCCACGAGATGACGCAGTTGTCTTGCTGCGTTAGTTGTTCGACGCGGAACAGGGCGTAGAGATCTGTGGCGCTGCGCTTGATATGCACGACATAAATGTGCCCGGCGATGGCCTTGGCGAATATGCCGTTCGTGGTGGCCCACTTCTTGTGCGTGTCGGCAGAGGCATCAACCCCGACGACCCGACTCTGCCCCGGTGGAATCTCAGGCAGCGGCGTCAGCACCGGCACGACGAACGAGTCAGACCAGTTTAGCTCGCCCAAGTCTTTAATCACGCTCCGCTCCTCATTGCCTGATCTGACCTGGAACCAGTCTTCGTTGCCGATCAACAAGTTGCCGTAGCCCAAGTCCCACACGCCGCCCGTGATCAGTTTCTCCTCCGTCCCCCTCACGCCATAGACAAAGCTGAACCACGCACGGCCATCGTCGTACCGCTTCAGTGCCTTGTGCCGCGGGGAATATAACGTGACGGTCTGCTGCGCGGCGGCAGCCCGCGCGCCGGCCAGACAACTCACGGCAATGAGCAACTGCCAGAAGATTCTGCCTTTCATTATTTCCTCTTTCTCAAGTGCGTGCTTCACGGACGCACCGGCCCTTGCGCGTCACGGCGTCCCTCCCATTTGCCGCTCGTGCACCGCCGCCAGCATGGTTGCGAAGACCTCGTCAACCGACATCTCGGTCGTGTCTATAACGAAGGCGTCGGGCGCGATGGCGAGGGGCGAGTCGGCGCGGGTCGAGTCGCGTTGGTCGCGCGTGTTGATGTCGGCGAGCGTCTCGGCGAAGGTCAGTTCGGTCTCTTTGCGCTTGTCCTCTTCATAACGCCGCCGGGCGCGCGCTTCGGGTACGGCCGTCAGGAAGAATTTCACGTCGGCGTGGGGGAAGACGACCGTACCGATGTCGCGCCCGTCGAGCACGACGCCGCCGCCCCGCGCGCCCAACTCGCGTTGCCGCCTGACGAGGTCGCGCCGCACCGCCGGGAAGGTCGAGATGACGGACGACAGCCGCGTGATCTGTTCGCCGCGAATCTCCTCGGTCACGTCGCGCCCGTCGAGCAGCACGCGCAGGCTGTCGGGATCGCCGACCAACTCGATCCGCGCGCGCTCGGCGACGGCGGCGACGGCCGCGTCGTCGCTTGCGTTCACGCCCGCTGCCACGACCGCCAGCGCCGCCGCACGGTACATCGCGCCCGTGTCTATGTAGAGCAGGCCCAACTCGCGCGCGAGCATCTTGCCCAACGTTGATTTGCCCGCGCCCGACGGGCCGTCAATGGCGATGATCATAAAAGCAGTAGGCAGTAGGCGGTAGGCAGTAGGCAGTAAGCAGAAGTTTATCTTTCACTGCCTACCGTCTACTGCTTACTGTTCTCCAATCACCTCGCGCAGGGCCGCGAGCGCCGTCTCGATGTCGGCGCGCGACACGTCGTAGTGCGTGACCATGCGGATGGCCGTGCCGAAGCCGGAGGCGAGGACGCCGCACTCGCGCAGGCGCGCGCAGATTTCGTCGGCGGCGCGGCCCGTGCCCGCCACGTCGAAGATGACGATGTTGGTGACGACCTGTTCCGCGTCGATCTTGACGCCGGGCAACTCCGCCAAGCCCGCGGCCAGGCGGCGCGCGTTGGCGTGATCCGTGGGCAACTGCTGCGGCGTCTCTTCCAGCGCGACGAGACCCGCCGCCGCCAGCACGCCCGCCTGCCGCATGCCGCCGCCCAGGAGCTTCCGCCAGCGCCGCGCCTCTGCGATGAAGGCGCGCGTGCCCAGCAGCATCGAGCCGACCGGCGCGCCCAGGGCTTTAGACAGACAGAACATTACAGAGTCGGCGGGGCGTGCGAGCGCGGCGACCGTCTCATTGAGCGCGGCTGCCGCGTTGAAGATGCGCGCGCCGTCCAGGTGCACGGGCAGACCCAACTCGTGCGCGCGCGCGCAAATCTCTTCGGTGCGGGCGCGCGTGTAGACAGTCCCGCCCGCGAGGTTGTGCGAGTTCTCGATGGCGACGAGGCCGGTCGGCGCGACGTAGTAGGCGCTCGTGGCTTTGACGTGGAGCGCGGCGGCGATCTCGTCCCACGTGAGTATCCCTGTGCCGTCTCGGCTCTTGACGGGGCGCGCGAGCGTGCCGGAGACGGCCGCCATCGCCGCCATCTCGAAGTTGAAAATGTGCCCGCGCTCTTCGATGACGACCTCTGTGCCGGGGCGCGTGTGCAAGCGGACGGCGATCTGGTTGCCCATCGAGCCGGTCGGGACGAAGATGGCAGCTTCCTTGTCGAAGATTTCGGCGGCGCGCTCCTGCAAGCGGTTGACGGTCGGGTCTTCGCCGTACACGTCGTCGCCCACCTCGGCGTTCGCCATCGCGCGCCGCATCGCGGGCGTCGGTTTCGTCACTGTGTCGCTGCGCAGATCGATCATTGTCGCGTAAGTTCGGTCTTCGCCTGGGCGGCTTTCCATTCCGCGTAGCTGCCGCCGGGGATGAGGGGCGCGTCTCCGGGGTCGCGGTTGTAGGCGTACATCCAGCACGGCAGCGCGCGCCCGTCCGCGAGCGCGGCCGTCACGCGCACGCGGGCGAACAGGCCGCCCCGCGGATCGGCTGGGCTGTAGCCCTCGTACTCGTCGAGCGCGTCCAGCGCCGCGCCGTCTGGCGGAAGTTCGTACACGTGCCCGCGGATCTGCGCGCGCGCGGAGGCATCGGGGATCGCGCCGGGGTAGTCGCCGAAATCGTAGAGGCGACCCGCGACGGTAGCCGCGCCCACCGACCGCAGCCGCGCGACGACGTGGGCGATCTCGCCGGGGACGTGCGTCGGCAGGAGCGTACCACAGACGAAGAGGTGTTCTCTCATGCCCGTCGCTAGACGAAGGCCGCGAAGACTTCGTTCGAGAGCAGCGCGCCCGCGCGCGTGAGGCGCAAAGTCTCGTCGTCCAACTCGACCAGCCCCGCGGCGCGGAAGCGCGCGAGGTCGGCGGCGTGGGCGGTGCACACGTCCGTGCCGAAGCGCCTGCGGTGTGCGCGCAGGTCAACGCCGCGCATCAGGCGCAGGCCGAGGAAGAGCGACTCGGCCTGTCGGTCGCGGGCGGTCAAGTTCGTCGTCTCAACGACGGCCGAGCCTGTGCGTTCGATCAGGTCGCAGTAGCGGAGCGTGTCGCGCTCGTTCGCCCAGCGCGTGCCGCCTCCGTCGTAGGAGTGTGCGGAGTTTCCGAAGCCGTAGTAGGGCGCGCCCGTCCAGTATTTCAGGTTGTGGCGCGACTCGCGGCCCGGCAGGCAGAAGTTGGAAATCTCGTAGTGCTCGTAGCCGGCGGCCCGCGTGCGCGCGAGCAGCAGGCGGTACATCTCGGCGGCCGTGTCTGGGTCGGGGCGGGGCCAGAAGCCGCGCGTGATCTGTTCGGCGAGCGGCGTGCCCTCGTGGACTTCGAGCAGGTAAAGCGACAGGTGTTCGGGGCGGAGCGCGAGCGCCTCGTCCATGTTGTGCGCCCACTGCGCGACGGTCTGGCCCGGCAGACCGGCGATGAGATCGAAGCTGATGTTGTCGAAGCCGGCGGCGCGCAGGTCGGCGAAGGTGTGGCGCGCGTCCGATGCGGTGTGCGTGCGCCCGAGGCGGCGCAGTTGCTCGTCGTCGAAGGTTTGCAGGCCGAAGCTGGCGCGGTTAACGCCCGCCGCGCGGAACGCCGCGAGCGTCTCCGGCGTGACCGTGCCGGGGTTCATCTCCATCGTCACTTCGGCGTCCGCCGCGACGCGGAAGTTTGCGCGCACGGCGTGCAGGATTGCTTCAAGCTGCGCGGGGCTGAGCAGCGACGGCGTGCCGCCGCCGAAATAGATCGTGTCCACCGCGCGCGACTCTGTACGTTGGCGGACGCTCAACTCGGTCGTCAACGCGCGCACGTAGCGTTCGGCCAGCGGCGCTTGATATGTGCCGGTGGCAAAGTCGCAGTAGGAGCAACGCGCGCGGCAGAAAGGGATGTGGATGTAGATGCCAGCCTGCTGCATGGAGGGGCAAAGTATAGCACGCGCCTCACGCGCGCATTGAGCGCGCACACGGTACGACAGCGGACAAAAGAAAGTAGAGTTGAGACGCGAGAAAGCAGAGTTGCGGCGCGATACGTGTACGCTTTTTAGTTGGTCATGTATGACTTTGATCTGTTGCGGCGTGCGCGCAAGCTGCGGCGTGCGGCGCTGCTCGTGGTCGCGCGCCCATAGATGTCAACGCTTGCGTTATGAGTTTCGCGCACGCGGCACGCGGCACGCGGGTTGATGAACAGTCGCAAACTTTTAGTAAGCGCGCGCGGTCATGCCCGACCGACGGCAAGCCTGCCGCGCTTGTGCCTGACGCAAACCCTCAACAGAACAAACCGGGAGGATTCTTGCGATGAACGACGATAGAGAAGGAACTGGTGCCGGCGGCGGTGGTTCGACCGGCGGTGGTGGTACGAGTGGCGGCAGCGGCGGCGGTGGCGGTAGCACCGGCGGCGGTGGCAGCACCGGCGGTGGCGGCGGCTCAACTGGTGGTGGTGGCGGCGGCACCGGCGGTGGCGGCTCGACCGGCGGCGGAGGCGGCACGGGCGGCGGCAGCGGAACTGGCGGAGGCGGTGGTAGCACCGGCGGCGGTGGTGGCGCTGGCGGCGGCGGTTCAACCGGCGGGGGCGGTTCGTCGGGCAGTGGCGGCGGCGGCGGCTCGACCGGCGGTAGCGGTGGTGGTGGCGGCGGCTCGAGCAGCGGCGGTTCGGGCGGTGGCACCGGCGGCTCAGGTGGCGGCGCTGGCGGCAGTGGCGGCGGTGGCGGTGGTTCGACCGGGGGCGGCGGTGGCAGCTCGTCCGGCGGCGGCCGGTAAACGCGCCCGCAAGCCAAGCTGAATCATTCAACTGACTGAGGAAGTTTTGTCCTCGCCTTTAGCAAAGCGCATGGAGTAAACAACTCGTTACTCCATGCGCTCTTTTTGCGCGTCAGCTTCCTGCTCCGGCGACTCGCGTCTCAACGCGGCGCACCCGGCAGACGCTTCAGGCTGCCGTCGCCGCTGATGCGCGTGCCGCGCGCGACGCGCTCCGCCTCGCTCATGACGCGCAGGAAATTCTCGCCCAGGATTTTGCGCACGTCGCGCTCGCTGTAGCCGCGTTTCAATAGCTCGTAGGTGATGTTCGGCAGTTGCGCGATGTCCTCCATGTCGGCGGGTAGGTCGGGCACGCCGTCGAAGTCCGAGCCGATGCCGACGTGGTCTATGCCGGCGACCTTGGCGACGTGATCAATGTGATCGATCAAGACCGAGAGCGGCACTTTCGGGATCGGGTTCGCGTCGTTCAGTTTCTTCAACTCTTCTGCCAGCCGCTTGGGATCGTCCTTGTACTGCGCCTGCAAGGCATCGCGCTGCGGCTTGAGGCGCGCGGTGCGCGCGTTCTCGGCCGCGCTGTACTCGTCGCTGAGGAAGGCTGGGTAGAAGTTGACCATCACGACGCCGCCGTTCTTGGCGATGCGGCGGAGCAGTTCGTCCGGGATGTTACGCGGATGGTTGGCAAGCGCGCGCGCCGACGAGTGCGACGCGATGATCGGCGCGGTGGAAATATCAAGCACGTCCGACATCGTCTTGTCGGAGACGTGCGCCACGTCCACGAGCATGCCGATGCGGTTCATCTCGCGCACGACCTCTTTGCCAAACTCGGTCAGGCCGTTGTGCTTCGGCTGGTCGCGCGAGGAGTCGGCCCAGTCATTCGTGTTGTTGTGCGTCAGCGTCATGTAGCGCCCGCCGAGCCGGTAGAAGTCGCGCAGGGCGAAGAGCGAGTTCTCAATCGCGTGCCCGCCCTCGATGCCTATCAAGGCGGCCATCTTCCCCTCCTTCTTCGCGCGGCGGATGTCCGCGGCCGTGGTGGCCAGCAGCAACTGCTGGGGGTAGCGCTCGGAGAAGCGATAGACCCAGTCGATCTGATCCATCGCCCGGCGCGCGGAGCCGCCCTGCTCGGCGTACTTCCTGTCCACATAGACGGAGAAGAACTCGGCGGTCAGGCCGCCCGCCTTCATGCGCGCGAGGTCTGTGTGGTACTTGCCGACCGACGACTGACCGATGTCGTAGTCCTCGTCCTCCATCATCGTCGTGATGTCGTTGTGCGTGTCCACGACAATCGCGCTGCGGTGCAGCTTCAGCGCCCGCTGCCACAGCTTCTCGTCGCGCGCCCCGGCGAGCGGCGCGACGCTGCGCTCTTTGACGGGCGACGGCGCGGGCGTCTGGGCGAGCGCGCACGGGGCGAAGAGGAAAAGGCAAAGTAAGGCGAAGGTAAGCTTGTGCTGGTTCATGCCGGGAAGGTTTATCACAAAGTGGCGGGGGCACAAAGTCTGCTTTGGCCGCCGCGCCGTTTCGTGATAGACAACGCGGCCGTTCAACGTATAATGCGTGCTGTCATCCGTCCCCCAACCACGTACACGCCGGAGGAGAGTTAAGCAGAGGGTTATGTCCACGCCCACGTCGAACATTGAGTCGGTGCTGCACGAGGAGCGCGTCTTCGCCGCGCCGCCGGAGTTTTCCGAGAAGGCGCACATTAAGTCGCGCTCCGAGTACGAAGCTTTGTACGCCGAGGCCGAGCGCGACCCCGACGCCTACTGGGCGCGGATGGCGGAGGAATTAAGCTGGTTCAAACGCTGGGACACGGTGCTGAAGTGGGAACCGCCGCACGCGGAGTGGTTCGTGGGCGGCGAGATCAACATCTCTTATAACTGTCTCGACCGGCATCTGCTGACGTGGCGGCGCAACAAGGCGGCGATCATCTGGGAGGGTGAGCCGGGCGAGCAGCGCACGCTCACCTATCAACAACTCCACCGCGAGGTCTGTCGCTTCGCCAACGTCCTGAAGCGCGCGGGCGTCGTGCGCGGCGACCGCGTCGCGCTCTACATGCCGCTCGTGCCCGAACTCGCCATCGCCATGCTCGCCTGCGCGCGCATCGGCGCGACGCACTCGGTCGTCTTCGGCGGCTTCTCGGCGGACGCCTTAAGGGATCGCATCAACGACGCAGGCTGCAAGGTCGTCGTGACGGCCGACGGCGCATACCGGCGCGGCACGGAAGTCAGGCTGAAGCCGGCGGTGGACGAGGCTTTGAAGCAGACGCCGACGATTGAGACGTGCATCGTCGTCAAGCGCACAGGCTCGGACGTGCGCATGCAGTTGGGGCGCGATCACTGGTGGCACGAGTGGATGGAGGCCGCTTCGGCCGACTGCCCCGCGGAAGAACTGCCGAGCGAGCACCCGCTTTTTATCCTCTACACGTCGGGCACGACCGGCAAGCCGAAGGGCATCCTGCACACGACGGCCGGTTATCTGCTCTACGCGCACCTGACGACCAAGTGGGTCTTCGATCTGAAGGAGGAAGACACCTACTGGTGCACGGCCGACATCGGCTGGGTGACGGGGCACAGTTACGTCGTCTACGGCCCGCTCTCGAACGGTGCGACGACGCTGATGTACGAGGGCGCGCCGAACTACCCTGAGCCGGATCGCTTCTGGTCAATGATCGAGCGCCACCGCGTCAACATCTTCTACACCGCGCCGACCGCCATCCGCGCCTTCATCAAGTGGGGCGAGCAGTGGCCGCGCAAACACGATCTCACCAGCTTGCGCCTGCTCGGCACGGTCGGCGAGCCGATCAACCCGGAGGCGTGGATGTGGTATCGCGAGACCATCGGCGGCGGGCGCTGCCCCATCGTGGACACGTGGTGGCAGACCGAGACGGGCGGCATCATGATCTCGCCGCTCCCCGGCGCGACGCCGACCAAGCCCGGCTCGGCCACCAAGCCCCTGCCCGGCATCACCGCCGACATCATGACCAAGAACGGCGAGCCTGTGGCCGACAACCTCGGCGGCTACCTCGTCATCAAGCGCCCCTGGCCCGCGATGTTGCGCACGATCTGGGGCGACGACGAGCGTTACCGGCAAGCGTACTGGTCTGAGATCGAGGGCGTCTATTTCGCGGGCGACGGCGCGCGGCGCGACCCGGACGGTTATTACTGGATTATGGGGCGCGTTGATGATGTCATAAACGTGAGCGGACACCGTCTGGGCACGATGGAGATCGAGAGCGCGCTCGTCTCGCACGAGGCGGTGGCAGAGGCGGCCGTCGTCGGCCGCCCCGACGAGTTGAAGGGGCAGGCTATCGTCGCCTTCGTCACGCTCGAAGGCACGCGCCAGGCGTCCGAAGATTTGAAAGCGGCCTTGCGCCAGCACGTCGCCAAAGAGATCGGCGCGCTCGCCAAGCCCGACGACATACGCTTCACCGATGCGCTCCCCAAGACGCGCTCCGGCAAGATCATGCGCCGCCTGCTGCGCGAGATCGCCGCCAGCGGCGCGGTCGCCGGTGACACGACCACGCTCGAAGACTTCTCCGTGCTCGAACGTCTGCGCGCGCAGGAGGAAGAATGAAAGGAAGGGATGAGGGATGAGGGATGAGGGATGAAAGCGTGGTCGCTCAAGTCGAGCGGCTTCGCTTCATCCCTCATCCCTCATCCCTGATTAAAGCTATGGCTTTGAACTATTCGAGTGAGCAGCGGTCGGGGCCGCGCTACGTGGTGAGTCTACCGGTGCGGGCGGAGTGGGACGACGCGGGTTCGGGCGAGCATGTGGTGGTCGAGGGCGAGACGGAGAACGTCGGCCCGGCGGGCGCGCTCGTGCACCTGCACCAGTTGCCCCTCGTAGGCAGCCGCGTGCAGCTTGCCGTGCTCGACGAGAAGGAGGGCGGCACGAAGTTGCAGACGGTGGCGGAGGTGCTGCGCGTCGAGCGCAACCCGGCGCAGCCACTCGCCGCCCTGCAACTGATGAACGCGAGCGACGAGTGGCGCGGGCTGGTCTGGGAGCACGCCGCCTATCTCAGTTCGCTGCCGGACGAGAGCTACGAGGACGACTACTGAGCGCGCTGGCCGTGCCCGCACGTTTTGTAGTGAACTGATCTTGCAACGCATTGGCCGGCCGACACCCGTTACACGCAACGCTCTATAGGTGGCAAAACAAAAGGCAGAGCAAAGCGAGGCCAGCGCGCCACCCCCGGTGGTCGTGACGGTCGTAAACTGGCCGCGCACGCGTACAGTCGTGCGCGTGACGTTGGTCGTGATAGCAGTCTGGCTGCTGTTTGACAGCGCACGCTGGGCGCTGTCCCGCTTGAAGGGCGTGCTGTTGTTGTTGGTGCTCGCGGTCTTCTTCGCTTATTTAATCGCACCGCTTGTAGAACTTGTGCGCCGCCCCATTCGGCTGCGCGGGCGCGAAAAGTTGATGCCGCGCGCAATGGCCATCGGCGTGGTGTATCTCTTCCTCTTCGGCTCGCTGGGGCTGAGCATTTACTTACTGTCACCGCAGGTCGCCAATCAGGTGGCGGAATTGGGCCAGCAGACGCCGGCTTATTACCAGAGCGTGCGCGCGCGCGCGGAGAGCATCGAGCGCCTTTACCAGCGCGTGCCAGCGCCGGCCCGCGAATCGGTGAAAAGCGCGGTGACGCAGACGGTCGAGACGATCAGCGCATTCCTGCGCGATAGCCTGGTTAGTTTGGCGGCGTTCGCATTGGCCTACGCGCCATGGCTTATCCTGATTCCGATCCTAGCCTTCTTTCTGTTGAAGGACGCGGACAGTTTTCGCCGCTCTGCCTTGCAGATGATCCCGCACGGGCGGCTGCGCTGGCGCGGCGACGAATTGTTCCAAGACGTTAACAGCACGCTTGCGGCCTACATCCGGGCACAGTTAATCGCCTGCCTCATTGTCGGCACTCTATGTACCATTGTCTTCGCGCTGATCGGTGTGCCTTACGCGTTGGTGCTAGGGCTGGGCGCGGGACTGTTGGAGTTCATCCCGTTAGTTGGGCCGCTCACGATTGGCGTAATTGCGACGCTGCTGGCCAGTTTTCATTCATTGGGGCAGGCACTGGTCGTCTCCATCTTTCTCGTGGTATTGCGCATCGCTGAGGACTATGTCATTTACCCGCGCATCATAGGCCAGGGGATTCACCTGCATCCGTTGGCTGTAGTCTTAGCCATCCTCTGCGGTGCGGAGCTGGCGGGCGTTGCCGGCATCTTCCTCGCCATCCCCGTCACTGCCATCATCTCTGTCACCTATCGCCACTGGATGGAGCACCGCGGCGCGGACAAAGGACTCGTCGCCACGCTGCTGGAAACAGACGACGAGGGCGCACCCGCGCCGTCAGCCCCCGACGGGCGTGCCTCGCACGATCAAGCTTAAGAGATTAACTTACAGGGGTGTGACGAGTCGCGTGAGCAGCGCGAGTTCGCGCTTTACGGGCGGCCTTCGCTTCCCGCGGGCGGCGTCTGCCCCAACAGCCGCAGCATCTCCGGTTTATCCTTCACCAGCAGATAGACCACGCTCCGCAGTCGGCTCACCTCCGCCTCGATCTGACTGAGCCGCGCGGTGAGCGCACGCTCGATGCTGTCCAGACGCAAGTGTATCTGTTCAATGTCGCCGCGGACGGCTGTGATTTGCACTTCCAGTCTGTCTGACAGCCGGGCTTCAAGTTGAGCAAGGTCGCTCTTGGTCGCCATCTGGTCACGCATGGACTCGACGGTGGAGGCGATGAAGGTGAGGAGATCGTCGTCGTGTGGCTGTGGGTTACTCATGGCTGCTCATATCGTAACACACAACTCAGGCCGGCGTTGCCCGGCGCGTGTGCTGCTCCATCAACTCGACGAAGCGGCGGAAGTGGTGCTCGGCGTCGTGCGGCCCCGGCGCGGCTTCCGGGTGGTATTGGACGGAGAAGATGGGCAGGCTCTTGTGCCGCATGCCCTCGACGCAGTTGTCGTTGAGGTTGACGTGCGTGACTTCGACTTCGGCGGGCAGGCTGTCGGCGGCGACGGCGAAGCCGTGGTTGTGCGAGGTGATCTCGACCGTGCCGGCGGCGCGTTCGAGCACGGGCTGGTTGCCGCCGCGGTGGCCGAAGCGCAGCTTGTAGGTCGTGCCGCCGAAGGCGCGGCCCAGGAGTTGATGACCGAAGCAGATGCCAAACGTCGGCACGCCCGCCTGCGTGAGGCGCTTTATCTCCGCGACCACCTCGTTCATCGCTGCCGGATCGCCGGGGCCGTTGGAGAGGAAGATGCCGTCGGGGCGCATGGCGAGCACGTCGGCGGCCGGCGTGGAGGCGGGCACGACCGTGATACGGCAGCCGAGCGCGGCGAACTCGCGCAGGGAGTTGAGCTTCACGCCGAAGTCGTAGCAGACGACGTGGAAACGCTCCGCGCCCGCGGCCGGCACTTCGTAGGCTTGCGGCGTTGTGACGACGCTCGCCAGTTCCCTGTTCTCCATCGGCGCGGACGCGCGCGCCTTGGCGACCACGCTCTCCGTATCGAGATCGACCGTCGAGAGGCACGCGCGCATCGCGCCGCGGTCGCGTATGTGACGCACGAGGGCGCGCGTGTCAACGTGATCGATGGCGACGATCTCCCAACGCTTCAGGTAGGCGTCTAACGTCTCTTCGGCACGCCAACTCGAAGCCATGCGGCTCGCCTCGCGCACGACGAAGCCCTCGACCCAGGGGCGCGCGGATTCCGCGTCTCCGGCGTTCACGCCGTAGTTGCCGATGAGCGGGTAGGTCATGCAGACGATCTGCCCGGCGTAGGACGGATCGGTCAAGACCTCCTGATAGCCGGTCATCGAAGTGTTAAAGACCATCTCGCCGCACCGCTCGCCCGCCGCGCCCCAAGCGCGCCCGCGAAACGTGCGCCCGTCCTCTAATGCCAACAGCGCCTCTTTCGGATTACTCATAGTTCGCTCACGATAGCAGAAAAACAGTAACCACGAAATCACACGAAACGACACGAAACGGGTTGAGAGTTGTTCGTCCGCCTGCTTCGTGTCGTTTCGTGTGATTTCGTGGTTTCAGCTTTTGTCCTTTTCGTAGTCGCAGCCCTTCGCCTTTAACGATTCACGCCGCGCCGCCCGCTCTGCCAGTCGTTCCATTGATCGAAGGCGCGCATCTGCTCATCCAGGTGTGTCGCCTTGAGTAGCTGCTCGACTTCGGCGCGAGACTGCCGCGCGGCGGGGCGCTTGGGCGCGTCGGCGAGCGACCAGACGAGCGCGGCGGTGAGGCCCGCGTTGCGCCGCGCCTCACGCGCGTCCACCATGTCGAACACGTCTGACTCGGCGTGGTAGTCGGGCAGGTAGGGCAGCGCGTCCTGGTTCGCCACGAGGTTCGGCACGCCGGAGAGCAGGAAGTCGTAGTTGTCCGTCCCGTCAATCGCGTCGGGCGGGTTGGCGGAGACATTGAGCCAACTCGCGGCGCGCAGGGCCGACTCGACGGGGCGGCGCAGTTCCTCGCGCCCGTTCAGGAAGAAGCCGGTCGTGCGGCCTGAGCCGATGTCGAAGATGACGACCGCGACGTGCCTGTCCAACTCGCCCGCGTGGCTGCGGACGTAGCCGGCCGAGCCGTACATGCCCTGCTCCTCGCCGGTGAAGAGCGCGAAGCGGATCGTGCGGCGCGGGCGCAGGTTCAACTGTTTGATGGCGCGCGCCACGTCTATAACGAGCGCCGCGTTGACACCGTTATCGTTCGCGCCCGTGCCTAAGTCCCACGAATCAATATGCGCGCCGAGCAGCACGATCTCGTCGGGTCGTTCGCTGCCGCGTATCTCGGCGATGACGTTGTGCGCCTCGTAAGCGCCGCCCGTCTGGTTCACGAGACTGAGGCGCAGGCGCACGTCGCCGTGCTCGGCCAGACGCGCGAGCCGCGCGGCGTGCTCGCGCGCGACGACGGCGGCGGGCACGGGCGCGAGGGCCGACGTGAAGGACATCGGATGGCGGTAGAGCAGACCGCGCGGGCGCGTGGATTGGAGCAGGAGCGCGGCGACCTGCGCCTTGCGCGCCGCCTCGATGAGCGGGACGTTGCGCAGGTACTCGGCGAAGAGATCGTCAAGCGTCTTCATCTCTTCCGAAGTGACGAGCGCGATTGCGCCGCGCGCCCGCGCGCCGAGCCTGGCAAACGCTTCGGGGCTGCCGTCGCCCGCGACGACGAGCGGCGCGTCGAGCGGGCGGCCGCGCGGCGTCGAAGGCGAGAAGGGCGCGGCGGCGAGCCGCACGCGGAAGCGTTCGGGCGCGAGGCACTCCGCGTCGGCCGTCTGCCCGAGCCACAGGTTCGGCACGGTGAACGGCTCGACGCGGACGCCGTCAACGCCGACCGCGCGGAGCTTCGCCGCGCCCCACTGGACGGCGCGCTCGCACGCGGATGACCCAGTCGGCCGCCCGCCAATCTGATCGCACAGTTCGCGCAGGTCGTCCATCAAGGGCGTCTGTCCATTCGCACGCGCGGCCAGACGTTGCGCGGGCGTCGCGCCGCCGCCCTGCGCGGCCGTGTGGGCGACTTCTGGCGCGGGCGCGCACAGGCAAACGAAGGTCAGGCACGCAAGCGCGACCGAGAGCAGTTTGCGCATGTTCTTCTCCTGAAGCAGGAATGGCGGAGCTAACCGATCAAGCCTGGGTTCGTAGGAACTGCTGCGCCTCGTTGAGCCAGCGTTTGTCGGCGCGATACTTGTAAGCGGGCGCGGTCTGGACGGCCTCGATGCAGGCGCGCATCGCCTCGGCCGCCTCGCGCGGGCGACCCAAGCCGGCGAGCGCGCGCCCCTTCAGGTACAAGCCTTCGGGGTCGGACGTGCGCTGATCGAGGAAACGCTGGAGCGCGTCGAGCGCGTCCTCGTGCTGGCCGGCGGCGAGGTAGGTCGCGCCGATCTCGCGCCAGACTTCGTGTTGCGCGTGCTGCGGCGCGCGCGTGACGACCTGCCCGAAGTGCTCGATGGCTTCCGGCAGCTTGCCCTCCATGCGACTGATGCGGCCCAACTGGTAGTGCGCGTCCACCTCGTCGGCGTCGATCTCGACGGCGCGCAGGAAGCGCGCGCGCGCCTCGGTGAGTTCTTTGCGTTGCAGGTGAATCAGACCGAGGTTGTAGTGCGCCGAGGCGTCGGCCGGGTTGAGCGTCGCGGCTTCGAGGTTCTGGCGGAAGGAGGCGCGGGCGCGCTGCGTGCGCATGATGTCGCCGACGTAGCCGCGCAGGAAGAAGAAGACGAGCAGCAGCAGGAACGGCGACGCGAGCAACGACCCGACGAGGCCGAGTATGGGCGACGCCAGGAACAGCGCCGCGCCGCTGCCCACCACGACCGCCAGCGCGCGCACGCCGGAGACGCGGAAGATGACGCGCGCCGCCACCAGCACCCACAGCACGAAGAACGGCAGCGCCAGCATGAAGGTGAAGTTCGCCGTCAACTGCTGCGGGTCAGTCCAGAGCGCCACCATTTGGGGCGGCGCGTTCTGCTGCGCGGCGATGTTCTCCAACATCTGCTTGGTCTGCCCGATGACTTCGGCCTCGAACCCGCCCCGGCGCGCGAGCCACGCGAGCGGCAGCGCCGCCAGGTTCGCCCCCGCCCACGCGTAGAAGATCGCGGACGCGAGCGCCGCGTACTCCTGCTGCAAGACGAGGCGGAAGCTGCCGCGCCGCTCGAACCAGTTGGCGAACAGGATGAGCGCCGGCACGAAGGCGAACGCCAGCAGGAAGACCGTCCCCGCCGCTTCACGCAGCAAGCCGAACGCCGCCCAAGGCCCGACACGCACCAACCCTCTGACCAGAAAAGGCCACGAAGAGTAGAGCGCGAGCGCCACCTGCGCCAAGAGCGCCAGCACCGCCGCCACGCCCAGCGGCGCGCGGTCGCGCACCGCGCCGAAGGCCCGCGCGGGCGCGTAGAACAGCATTAGCAGCGGCTTCAGCCAATCCATAAAGCAGTAGGCAGTAGGCGGTAGGCAGTAGGCAGTTAGCGGCAGGTCTGTCTTCACTGCCTACTGCCTACCGCCTACTGCCTACTGTTCTTCACGGCGCGACCTCTTCCTCATCCGGCGTGGGCGTCGGGTTGAGGCCGGGCGCGGTCAGCGCGTAGTCGGTCTCGTGGCGGATGACGCTCGCCCGCGGGATGGGCCAGTAGCGGAAGAGCGCCTTGCCGTAGATGTACTTTTCGGGCACAAGCCCCCAGTAGCGCGAATCCGACGAGTGGTCGCGGTTGTCGCCCATGACGAAATAATAATGCGCCTTGACGATGACCGGCGGCTGGCTCATGTGCGAGACGTTGAGCTGCGGGTCGAGGTAAGGCTCGTTCAGCTCCTGCCCGTTGACGCGGATGCGCCCGTCGCGTATCTCGACCATCTCGTTGGGCAGGCCGATGACGCGCTTGATGTAGCTCTTGTCCGGGTCGTCCGGAAACCAGAAGACCACGATGTCGCCGCGCTGCACCTGCGGCATCCAACTGAACTCCTTGTAGTAGATCAGCTTGTTGACGAAGATGCGCTCGCCGTCGTGCAGGCGCGGCAGCATCGAAGTGCCTTCGACCTTGACCGGCTGCACGACGAAGACCACGAACAGGATCATCAGCATCACGGCGAAGATCAGATCGCGGACGAGCAGCCGCGCCTCCGCCCAGAAGTGCTTGCGCGCCTCAAGCTCGAAGTTCTGTACCTCAATGTCGCGGTCGTCCGCGACCGAGATGTCGCCGAAGCGGTGGCGGCTTTTATGTTTGCGTTTGAAGATGGGCATAAAAAGCTTGTCCGTTGTCCGTGGTCAGTTGTCCGTTGTTTCTCTTGCGGCGGTTGCGCGTTTCAGCTTCAGCCGAGAACTCGCACGGCGAAAACAACGGACAACGGACAACTGACCACGGACAGTTTTCGAGGTTATCGGCCAGCGCGCGCCGTTGTCAACGCACGGCGGCGGCGCATCCTTGACAGTCGCGCGCGCCGCTCTCTATTATCGCTAAGTCAAGTGTTGTCACACACTAATCAGCCGCCGCCGGCCCGCCGCGCCGGCCGCGACCCGAACGGAGGCCAAGAAGGGCGTGATCAAACTCGACATCGTGAACCGCATCGCCGACCGCACGGGCGTGCCGAAGATGAAGGCCGAGCAGGCCGTGGACGCGCTCTTCCACTCGATGAAGGAGGCGCTGGCGCGCGGCGAGCGCATCGAGCTGCGCGGCTTCGGCGTCTTCGTCGTCAAGCCGCGCAAGCGCGGCGTCGGGCGCAACCCGCGCACCGGCGAAGAGGTCGCCATCCCCCAGGGCAAGACCATCCGCTTCAAGCCCGGCAAAGAACTCCAGGCCCACGGCTTCTCATCGGAAGAGGGCGAAGACATCCACGACACGGAAACATCAGTGACGAGTGACGAGTGACAAGTGACGAGTTAGAACACATGTCTTTGCTTGTCACTTGTCACTCGTCACTCGTCACTGCTTTTTAATGTCTGCCCAGAGCATCCCGCCGGTCTTTCCGCCAGAGACGTTTTACGTGCCGCGCCCACTCGCGCGCCCGACGGCGCGCGAGTGGGCGCGGCACACGGCGCTGTTTCTGCTGACGGCGCTGACGGCGACGCTCGCGGGCGTCACGCTGGCCGTCAACGACGCGGACTTGCCCGTGCCCGCGCTGGCCGCGCCCGCGCACTGGTTCGACTACGCGCACTACGTCCCCGCCTATTACGCGCTCACGGTCGCGGGTCTCGTCAGACACGCGCTGACGCACCCGGCGCTCCTGGCGCAGGGCGCGACGTTCGCGGGCGCGCTCCTGAGCATCCTGCTCGCGCACGAGTGCGGACACTACGTGGCGTGCCGGCGCTACGGCGTCGAGGCGACGCTGCCGTTCTTCCTGCCCGCGCCGCCGCTCTTTCTCGCCGGCACGTTCGGCGCGTTCATCAAGATCAAGTCGCCCATCCCGACGCGCCGCGCGCTCTTTGACATCGGCGTGGCGGGGCCGCTCGCGGGCTTCGTCGTCATCATCCCCGTCGCCATCGCCGCCGTCCTGACCGCGCGCCCCGAAGCCTTGCCGGCCGCGACCGCGGGCGGGCTGGTCATCTTCAACGACCCGCCGCTCCTGCGCCTGCTCGCGCGCGCGCTCGGCGTGCCGCTGGACAGCATCGCGTTCAACCCGTTCTATTTCGCCGCGTGGATCGGGCTGCTGGTAACGAGTCTGAATCTGCTGCCGGTGGGGCAACTGGACGGCGGGCACGCGGTCTTCGCGGTGGCGGGCGAGCGCGCTCACCGCTGGGTCGGGCGCGGCGCATTCGTGCTGATGTGCGCGCTCGCGTTCCTCGGCTGGCGCTGGCACGGCGCGCCGAGCGGGTTCGTCTACGCGGTGCTCCTCTTCGTCATGCTGCGCGTGCGCCACCCACAGGCGGAAGACGAACGCGCCCCGCTCGGCCGCGCGCGCCTCGTCGTCGCCCTCTGCACGCTCGCGGTCTTCCTGCTCTGCTTTGAACTCTTCCCGTTGACGATCACGTGACGGATTAAAAATTAACCACAAAGACACGAAGACACGAAGAGAATAAAGTCCTCTTCGTGTCTTCGTGTCTTTGTGGTTAATTCCGCCCTTGGTTAGCGCGTGCGCGGGCGCGGCGGTGGGGGCGGCGCGAGTGGCGTCGGCGCTTCGGGCGTCCAGGCGAAGGCGTGCTGCATGGTGGCGTCGTGCCCGCCGCAGGGGGCGTGCGCGGGCGGCGGCGTGGCGCTGAGTTCGCGCTTGATGATGATGAACTGCCCCGGCTGGCTCACGCGCGGCGACGGGCGCAGGTAGTTGAACAGCAGCGTGCTGCTAATGCCGAGGACGAACGTGAGCAGTGCGACGATCAGGCGCACGACAAGACGCGGCGTGTGCATGGCTTTCCCTCCCGTACCGACAGAGATGCCCGCCCGACGGCGCGGCGTTGGCTGCCCGCGTGTCGAAACTTTTCACGCGCGGAGGACGGACGTTAATAACCGGCCCTGCCCCGCGTCATTCGGCGGGGGCGACGTGTACGCCGACGATCTGCCAGCGCCCGCCGCGCCGCTCGAACCTGCGGGTGAACAGGTAGGGGCGGCTGACGTACTCCGCGCCTCTGACGCGCATTACTAACACCGCGCGCCCGCTGACCTCGCCCGCGTTCTCGTCGGCGGTCACCTGCGTGTCACTGCTGTTCATCGCCACGAACGACACGTCCGGGTTGGCGACCTCCGCGAGCCGCCGGGCCTTGTTCACGCCCCACCCCCAAAACCCTCCGACGGTGAACTCGTCGGCCAGCAACGCGTCCAGCGCGGCCACGTCCCGCCGCACGTGCGCGTCCAGATAGGCGTCGTTCGCCGCCAGCACTTCACGCTCGTACTGAGTGCTTGAGGCGCGATGCAGGTGGAAGAGAGAGGAGACGTTCGAGACGGCCAGTCCTAACAGAAACGTAATCAGCGAGACACCTAAGCGTAGGGCATGGCGTTGCATTTTATTACTCCTTGAAGCGCAACATCGGCAGCCGAAAACAATCTGTCGCGGGAGACACGGGAAGACTATGGCCACACGGGATTCCTGTCAAACAAAATTTCGGCTTGGTAGCGTCGGACAGTTGCCGCCCCTTAGTTGCCGCAACAGAAAAGGCCGCCAAGCTTCTGCGGGCGGCCTTCATTCTGCGTAATTCCTGCTTGTCTCTGAGCCGTTCGCCGCTCAGAGGGTCGCGGGCTGCGATCTCACGTCGTAGCCGCGGCCGGCAGCAGACCTTTAATTTCCCGCACGATGCGATGCACGTCCTGCTGGTCTTTCAAGGCAATCATGAAAAACTTGTAGCCCTGCTGGAAGCAAATCACTCCGTTCCCGAACAGCCAGATGCCGGACAGGAACGGGTTGCCGCCGATGAGCCAGTCCACGGGTGCGCCGACGATTGTGCCGGGCTGGAAAATCTGCGCCCACATCACGACGCCCGCGGCGCAACTGAAAGCGCCGAGGAGCGGCGCGCCCACGTAGCGCACGATCTCGCGCTCGAACTCGACGCGCTTGCGCTCGGCTTCGGTCAACTCGCCTTGCGCCAGCAACTCTTCGCGCGTGTGCAGGTAGCTGTCGAACTTCGCGCCCGCCTTGCGCAAGGCCCAGACGGGCAGCGCCGAGTGCGTCAGCCAGTGCGGGTGCGCGCCGAGCAGCACGGCGTCGAGACCCGGAAAGGCCGCGCCCGCGCCCAGCCCCGCCGCGAGCGAGAACGAGACCACGACCGCCTGCTTCGGGTTACTGCGCGCCCAGTCGTAAGCCCTGAAGAGACCGGCGGTGGTCGCGGTCGTCAGCCGCGTCACGCGCGCGCCCTTGTCCACTACGCGCGCGGCACGCCCGTACTGCTTCTTGGCCTCGCCGAAGACCTCGCCCGCGCGCTCACCCGCCGCGCGCCCGGCGTTTCGGATCGTCTCGCCGGCCGCGCGCGCCGCGCGCTGCGCGTCTTCGGCCGTGCGCCGCGCCTGCTCGCGCACCTCGCCCGCACGCTCGCCGACCTCGAACTCTTCGCCCAGCCGCTCGGCTTCGGCCCGCGCCCGCTCGGCCTCCGAGGCGACGCGCGCTGCCCCCTTGCGCGCCGCGTCCTGCGCCGCCCGCGCGCCCTCCTCGACGCGATCCTTGATCTTATACTTCTCGTCCAACTCGCGCGCCTTACGCCGCGCAGCCTCGCGCCACTCGTCCAACTTGTCCCGATAATCTGTCATGCAACCTCCATTAAGGGATGAGGGCGAAGGGATGAGGGATGAATAAGAAACTGCTCAAGGTGATCGCTCTCGCTTCATCCCTCATCCCTCCGCCCTCATCCCTTCCTACGATACGCCCAGCGCGGGTCTGGGGTTCGCGTCCGACGCGGCGGGGGCGCTGCAGACGCGGTCGCGGCCCGCGCGCTTCGCCTCGTAGAGCGCGGCGTCGGCGACGTTGAACAGCTCGCGCGCGTCGGCGACGGCGGCGCTGCACTCGGCCAGTCCGAGGCTGACCGTGACCGGCCCCGCCGCGGGCGTCTGCGTCTCTCTCACCTCCTGACGCAGGCGCTCGGCGACTTCGAGACCGCGCGGCGCGTCCGTCTCGGTCAGGATGATAGCGAACTCTTCGCCGCCGATGCGCGCCGCGATGTCTATGCCGCGCGTGCCCGCCTGGAGCGTGTTGGCGAGGCGGCGCAAGACCTCGTCGCCGGTGTCGTGCCCGTGCGTGTCGTTGACGCGCTTGAAGTGGTCAATGTCGAGCAGGAGCAGGCAGAAGGGGCGGCCGTAGCGGCGCGTGCGCGCCACCTCGCGCTCAAGCTGGCGCTCGAAGCGGCGGCGGTTGGCGAGGCCCGTCAGGTGGTCTGTGAAAGCGGCCTCCTCGCACGAGTCAAGGTAGTTCTTGAAGTCGAGCAGCGTGCGGGCGCGGGCCAGGAGCAGCCCCAGGTCGGTCGGGTCGGTGATGTAGCCGAGCGCGCCGACCTCCGCGCCGCGGCGCGCGTCCTCGACCGCCGCGCGCTCCGAGGTCTGGATGATGATCGGGATGAAGCGGGTGGCGGGGTTGGCGCGCACGCGCCGCGCCATCTCGTAGCCGTCCATGTTGGGCATCATCACGTCGGTGATGATCAGGTCGGGCGTCAGCGCCTCGACCGCGGCGAGGCCCTCGACGCCGTCAGTCGCTGTGTGGACGCCGTAGCCGGCCGCCTCCAAGGCGACGGTCAACAACTGCCGCTTGTCCTGGTTGTCGTCCACCAACAGGACTTTGAACTTACTTAACATACACGCCCCTTGCCGCCCGCACCCGCATGTGTTGAGAAGTGGAGTCCTAAATCTGTGTTGCTCGAAATTATCAACCGCTATTTAGGCGGTGTCCGAGCACCGGCAACACACTTCTAGGACGCTACTTTTGAGAAATGTTCTTGCACCCCGCGGCCGCCCGTGCTAGAGTGCGTTTTACCAAGGACGGTTACCGTTCGCTCGCGTTCGGCAACAGCACGCCTGAATCCTTTCGAACGTGTTCGGATAATCAAAGCTAAAAAGTTGTCCCGGTCAGTCTCGTGTCGCTTTCCTCGCGCACTGATTCCTTTTAGCAAACCTGCTTTGGCCGCCGCGCGGCCCGGCGCTCTCTCCGCCTGTGTGCGCGCCGCCGGCAAAGCTAACGCCAGCTTGCCATAGTATCCCGAAGCTCCGAGGAGCAATAATCTCATGCTGCAACGTCGCGCCTGCGATCTGACCACACAAGATCGCGCCAACATTATACGCCAGTCCGAGATCGGCTCGCGGCTGACCGAGCCGGTGCTGGCACGCCTCGCCGCCGCCGCCGTCGCGCTCGACGTGCGCCGCCGCCGCTTCGTCTACCGTGCGGGCGACACGCCGGACGCGCTCTACCTCATCGCGCGCGGGCGCGTGAAGCTCTGCTACCTCGAAGCGCAGACCCTGCGCGAGGCCGTCATAGACATCCTGCCGGCGGGCGCGCTCTTCGGCGAGTTCGCGCTCTACGGCTCGGGCGCGCGCCAGATGTGCGCCGTCGCCTACGAGCAGGCACGCCTGCTGCGCCTGCCCGTCGAAGAATTCAGACTGGCCATGGGGGAAAGCCGCGAGCTTTATGATTACACCTTCCGTCTGGTCGGTCAACGGCTTTCCCGTACCGAGCGGCGCGTCGCCGACTTCGCGCTCGACCCGATCCCGGCGCGCCTGGAGAAGCTGCTCGTCGAACTGTCGGAGCGCTACGGGCGGCGCGAGGCCGAGGGCGTGCTCATTGATCTCACCCTGCCGCACCGTGAGATCGCGTCCATTGTCGGCTCGACGCGCGAGAGCGTGACCGTGCGCTTGAACGACATGCGCCGCGCCGGTATGATCGAGTTCGTAGACAGAAAGATTCTGCTCAAGCACCCGCCGGACTTAGCGACCATCTGACGGGCGGCTTCCGTGATCGAGCTTTCCTCACCGCGCTGTGGAAAGGACGCCTCATGCACAACTACAAGAAATTATCACTCACGCTCCTCGCCCTGCTCGTCGCGCCCGCAGCAATTACGATAGCGACGCGCGGCGGCCACAGCCAGGGCAACGCGGGCGTCAGGAGGACGGTGACGGTGCTGCGGCGGCAAGAGCAGCTCGGGCAGCCGCCGACGGCGCAGGAACTCGCCGCCGCGCAGGACGGCCCACAACCCGCACAGCAGGAGCGCGAGTTCGAGGACAAGATACCGAAGCACCTGCCGATCAAGGTGAAGGTGAAGAACCTTGAGAAGGTAAAGAATCTCAACAATGAAAAGTGGCTGCGTGACTTGGAAATAGAGGTAACAAATACCGGGGACAAGCCAATTTACTATTTGGGCCTCAGTATTGAGTTGCCGGAGGTAAAAGGCCCTAAGGGTCACTCTATCGGCTACCCATTGGATTACGGCAGACTTGATTTAAGTGACTTTAGAAATCGCGCGCAAGCTGAAGACGTGCCAATTAATCCAGGGGGGAGTTATGTCTTCAGGGTTCCTGAAAACTGGGTGAAGGGCTGGGAAGGATTTAAGATTAAAGAACACCAGCCTGACCCCAGGAAGGTGCAGATAAAATTCCATATACTTCACTTTGGCGATGGCACAGGGTTTATGACTACCGGCGGCCTACCAGTCCCAAATTCGCAGGTATCCTGTAAAGGGAGAAGTAAAGCGGATGTAGTAATGATGACCGCCACACTTGCCCAACCAGGCCGCGCTCCTGATTCATCTCTACAACTTCTATTTCCCTCCTTACCGGCGAGTTACTTGCCGGTAATTTTTTGACGGCGAAGATGTCCAATACGCTTCCGGTTAACATATCGCCTCAGTCAGGTAACTGTTGTCCGAGTAGTCCATGCTCTTACTTAAGAGAGCTTCGGGATGGCTATAGGTGTTTATGTGGGTCTGCAAGCTATGTCGAGGCAGCGAGCTGCACCTCCACCGGTGCTTATTGCGCTAGATCAGACTTTACAGAGAGGACATGTACAGATTAAGGGGGAAAACCAGTAACCTGTGATGATTTCTTCATAGACCCCTGCCCGCCGCCAGGGCCTACCCCGACGCCAACCCCAACGCCAACTCCGACGCCGACGCCCACGCCCACGCCGACACCAACTCCACTGCCTTGTCCATCGCCCCAGCCGATCTACTGTGCCATTTGCGTCCCCCTCCCAGCCGGGCCAGGCGGTGGCCCGGCACCTTCTGATTGGTTTTATCCGTTCGGCTGTCCGACCCCGACGCCCACGCCGACCCCGACCCTGACGGCCGGCGGTGGCAGCGGTCGGGACGGCATCGCGAAGACCGACAGCACGTGCACTGATTACTGGTGGGTCTATTACGACTGCGTGGACGGCGCTTGCACCGTGACCGGCCGCGCCTACGCCGGCTGCTGGTGAGGGCCGCCGATTCTATCTGTGCCGGCAGGCGCGGCGCGACCGTGCAGTTGAACGACATACGCCGGGCCGGTATGATCGAGTTTGTGGATAGAAAGATTCTGCTCAAGCACCCGCCGGGCCTGGCCACCGTCTGACGGGGCGGCTTGAGGGCAGCTAAGCAACTTCATCTCGTAAGCTGATGTGAGCCCGAACAACTGATATTTTATTCAACCGTTCCGACGAAAGGAGCGCCTCATGTCCAGCTACAAGAAGATTACGCTTGCACTCCTCGCCCTGCTCTTTGTGTCCGCAGTAATTACAATAGCGACGCGTAGCAGTTACAGCCAGAGCAATGCGCACCAAAAGAAGACCGTCAAGGTGCTGCGGCGGCAAGAGCAGCTTGGGCAGCCGCCCACGGCACAGGAGATCGCCGCCGCGCAGGACGGCCCACAACCCGCGCAGCAGGAGCGCGAGTTCGAGGACAAGATACCGAAGCACCTGCCCATCAAGGTGAAGGTGAAGAACCTAAAAAACGAGAAGTGGGCACGCGATTTGGAGATTGAGGTTGAGAATAGATCGGACAAGCCGATCTATTTCTTGCTCTTATTATTAGATTTACCCGACGTGCTAACTGAAAACAACCATAAGCTAGGCTTCCCCTTAGTGTATGGTAGAGGAGACTTGGTGGATTTCAGCGCCCCGTTACGGCCCGATGACGTGCCAATTAAGCCGGGCGAAAGCTACGTCTTCAAAATCCCTGAACAGCTTCAGCAAGGATGGGAGCGTTTCGTTATAAGGCGAGGTCTCTCGAAAGATATGCCGAAGAAAGTTCGCCTCATATTCCAAATTCTTAACTTCGGCGACGGCACTGGCTTCGGAACTACCGGCGGCGTGCCGGTAGATACTCCCTTGAAGCTGGCAGCTAACTCCCATGCGCGCAGGCAGCAGATAGAAGAAAGGGCTATCGCTGGCCTCAATAAGCCGCCAAACTGCTCTCTCGCACTATCGTTTCAACCGTCAACATTCTTTTTACCGGCAAAGTTTCTGCCGGTAAATTTTTCTCCGACGAATGCTTCCGTGGCCGCGTCCACCGGATCGCTTATGCATTCAGATATTTGTTGCCCCGGTTTACCCTGCTCCCGGCTAAAATTACGAAAGGTTAGTTGCTGCGGAGAGATATTTAAGGCTTTCTACGCAGGCTGCACTGAGACAGGGGGTTTTTGTTCCACAGCTGAGGCTGACAGAGATGTGCCTTGTAATGATAGCGCCGGCACTTACTGCATAGAAGATATTTTAGCTCCCTGTTCGCCGGTGGAGCCAACACCTATACCGACCCCGACGCCGCCCCCAACGCCGACACCGACACCGACGCCCACGCCGCTGCCCTGCCCCACGCCCGACTTCAGCACACAGCCAAACCCGAGTTGCACTCCCTTACCGGTTGTGATCGACGGGTGTATCGGGTACGGGTACATTTGGTATTGCCAGTCCTGCCCTGTTGGCCAGCCGCAGGTGGATAACTACAGCTATCCGCAGAGCAACGGCTGCCCGGCCGGCTACTATAACAACGGGAACAATTGCTGCGTCCCATTGAACCCGACGCCCACGCCGACCCCGACCCTGACGGCCGGCGGTGGCAGCGGTCGGGACGGCATCGCGAAGACCGACAGCACGTGCACTGATTACTGGTGGGTCTATTACGACTGCGTGGACGGCGCTTGCACCGTGACCGGCCGCGCCTACGCCGGCTGCTGGTGAGGCGCACGATGCGCTGCCTGTACCGAGTGCGCTAACCGTTGGCGCGGCGCGACCGTGCAGTTGAACGACATACGCCGGGCCGGTATGATCGAGTTTGTGGATAGAAAGATTCTGCTCAAGCACCCGCCGGGCCTGGCCACCGTCTGACGGGACTGAAGACAAGGAGGGAGAAACGTCTGAAGGCAAAGGCGGCGCGCGGCGTGGCTTTTGCCTTTTCGTTTCGGTGGAAGTTATGAAGCCGTGTCCGACCTGCAAGAAGCCCGCCCCCTGGCGGGACAACCCGCACCGCCCGTTCTGCTCCGAACGCTGCAAGCTGCTCGACTTCGGCCACTGGGCCGACGAAGACTACCGCGTGCCCGCGCACGACGAACGCCCGTCGGCCGAAGAGGCGGGCCGGCAGAGGGCCGGGGTGGATGACGGCGACTGAGCCGCCCGGTCGCTTATTACTTCCCCAACTTAAGTCGAGCCACCTGGAAGTCATGACAGACTTCCAAGTGGCTCGACTTAAGTTGCTGTCGCTAGCTACTGGCCGATCAGAAACACATCCCAGGCCCAGCGTCCGGCCTGTGCGCCGTGTATGTCCTTGATCTTCGCCCGGTAACGGAACTGATTGCCGTATTGGTCAGCTCGCTTCGACTCCTTATAGTCGAGGTCGAGCGTGGCAATGCCGAGCGCGGGTAAGGTGTGTAATTCGTCCTGTTCGGAAACGCCGTCATGATTAATGTCTTGCCAGAGACGCAGGCTGGTAAAGATGACATCATGGCGATCAATCATGCCGTCGCTATTCCCGCCGTTAGCCACCTTGTCATACTCGGCTAAGGCAAGGAAGCCGTTTTTCTCCTGCCCCGGTGGCGGCGCTGGCTGCCGCGTGATGTTGCCGAACAGTTCTTGCCCATTATCTATCGTGCCGTTACCACTATGGTCTAAGACGAGCCAAGCGTCATCGGTATTAATAGCCGTCCAAGGTAGTTGCTCTCTAGTCCCATCGCCGTCGAAGTCGAAGCTGACCCCGTCGTTTAGGCTTGTGAGGTTGAAGCCGTCACCATTTACGTCCACCAGCACCGGCGAGTCGATGAGGCAGCGACAGTAATCAAAGTCCCAGTAGCTTTGTGCTGAGCAAGAGTGCCAGGCACACTGAGTGCCGGAGCAAGTATTAGTCGTAAGGTTCCAGTACCATTCTATCGCTTGGCACTGCGTCTGGCTCGTGGGGGGCGAACAAGTGCTGGTTCCTCCGAACCAAGTCCACCCGCCCTCGACGCAATCTTCCAAGGATATATCCGCTATCTGTCCGCAGGCCCAACTACATTCCGATCTGATCCATAAGCAATCTCTTCGCCCGTCAGGCGGCGCGGGTCGCGGGGAAGGGCAGGGCGTCGGGGTAGGATTCGCACAGGCACCACAGATGACAAATGATTGCTTGAATAACCCGGCACAAGAATCAAACCAGTCAGTTTTGTCCCCGGTAACATTTCCGCTAGTATCATGAGTACATTCGCACGAACACTGCTCGATGCAACCTTGGTTGAGGCAAACTTCATAGGTTGTCCCAAGCGTGTCATCGCATCGCTCCCGCCTGAGCCTTATGTCGCAGCGGCCAGTACCCGGAGTTATGGCGCACTCCGTAAACCTTTTACAGTCACGAAGAGTTCCGGAGTTTACGATCGCATGATTGAGGGCAAGGAAAAGGCCGAGGACACAGCAATAGATGAATAATTGTTTCTGCACTTGAGCTTTCCCTTTACTGACGTGCCCTCAGTTGATCTTATTCTTCTTAGTGAGGATTTTATGCAGTTCCGAGCTTCCCTGGGCTTCGAGTATGTTGCGTAAAGCCTGCCGATATATTTTTGCCCCCTGACTCAGATTTTTATCATCGCCGAACTTTAATTCCGGTGGGATGTCTTCATTGTTAAGGAGCGGGGCGACCGTCTCTACACTGTTCTTATTGAGGGTGTATTTGTTGACTAACCACTCTTTATACCGCGCCGCACCTTCTCTGATTGAATGAATGGCCCTAGAGCCGTCGCTGTCAGAGCCTATTGAGGTACGGTCATCGAATTCGACATACTTAATTGTCAATTCAACCCTCTTTATCGGCTCATCAAAAGTGATCGGCCCTGCCGGCTGAATGGTGCGCGCGGCCCCTGACGACGTAAGCTTGAGGCGGCGCGCTGCCCGAACGTCCGGGTGCACAAATGAGTCATCAATGAAGGCAGTGGTATTTCGGGATTCTAGCCCGCCGCTAGTTTCGGTTATGACGGTAAGCTCGGAAGCCATGGCAGAAATATTCTTGCCGGTGTTGTTGATGGCGAGGCAGTAAAATCTATCTAACGTGTTGGGTGCCGTCAGGTGAGCATCTTCGCACCTAACCGTCAGCGGAAACATACCGTTTTCCAGCGGCAGCTCTTCGACCTTGATGGGTATTGTCTTATCAAAAGTTACAGGTTCTTGGGTGCTTGACGCTTTTAATGTTTTAGCCACGGCACCTGTAAGGTACAGGGCCAATATTATTTCGGCAGTCATAAGTATGCGGAGCCGCATTTATCTATTCTCCCTTTCCTGAGCCACTCCCTGCCGCACTTGATCTAATACTTTAGCCTCTTCTGCCTGTCCTAACTTCCCGACCCAAGCGTCCTTCACGGTGCCATTGGCATCAAGTAGAAGCAGCGTGGGAGTGCCACCGATCCCTATCGCGTCAAGCCGCACCTGCTTGATATCGTCCACGGAAACACCACGCCTGTTCAAGTAATTCCTACCCTCGACAGGTGCTTGTGGCAAGACCGCAATGATACGCGTATTCCCACCTCGCTCTTTAACAAGCTGCTGATAAAAGGGAGTGCTTTCAGAGCAAAAGTGACAGCCTGTCGATAAAGCAAGCAGCAGAGTTTGCTGCCCCTGCCCCCAATTGACATCGGGCAGGTTGATTTTTTCTCCAGGTTTAACTACTTCTTCCTGTACTTGAGAACCATTTCCATTACATACCGCAGGGCTACTGGATAAATAATTCCTGATAAGAACACCGCTTAACATGATGGCTACCGCGACAATAATAATATTCGCCAGCCGCGCGATAACTTTATTGGCGTCATTCATATTTTCAAACGGGTAATTATGAGGATTGAATTAACGGGGCTTGTACGACAAGCGTTGTATATACCCGTTGCATATAGCTGTCAATAAGAATCGGCTGCCTGCTATGAGCTTATTCGCAAGCCGCGCACCCTTAGCACAAGCAAAAACGACCGAGCTTTTCACTCAGATTAGCCTGGTTAAGGTAAGCACGTGGCTTGTGCGCGTGGCTACCGCCCCAGCGCTCTTTCAAACCTAGGAGAGGGCTTGTCTTCCACCCAACCGAGTCAAAAAGAAGTCTGACGGTCGAGCCGATGAAGTCGGGCTACAGGACAAAAGGAATCAATTCCTGCCTTCCTGCATCTTTGTTGTAGAATGCGCCCATCTCCCGCGTACAGGAGTTTGCGCAAGATGAGATCATTTCTGGCTCGGCCGCGCGGCGGGTGGCGGCTGGTGTTGGCGGCAGTGCTGGTCACGTTCTGCCTAGCGCTCGCCGCCGCCTGCAACCACAGCAACAATCCGACGCCCGCGGATTCCGCGAAGACCGACACGCCGCGCGGCCCCGCGCCGCCGCGCACGTCGCTGCCCATGCCGCCCGTCTCGGCCGCGCACGGCCCCGGCGGCCAGCCGGCGGCGAGCGCGAGCGCGCAGAGTTGGACGATGCTCGACGGCCGGCGCGTGCGCGCCACCGAGTACAAGGGCAAGGTGCTGGTGCTCGACTTCTGGGCCACCTACTGCCCGCCGTGCCGCGAGGAAGTGCCGCACCTCGTCGCGCTGCAAAAGCGTTACGGCGCGCAGGGCTTAAACGTCGTCGGCCTGAACGTCGGCGGCGACGAAGACCGCCCGAAAGTCCCCGGCTTCGTGCAGGAGTTCAAGATCAGCTACCCGCTCGGCTACCCGGACGACGCGCTCTCGGCGACCGTCTTCGCCGACACGGACGCGATCCCGCAGACCTACGTCTTCGACCGCAACGGCCGGCTCGTCAAACGCTTCGTCGGCTACGACAGTAACGCCGCCTCCGCGCTCGAAACGGCCGTGCAGACCGCGCTGGCGACGAAGACCGGCGGCGACTGAGTTGCGTGATGAGCGCGGGCAAAGACATGAACCACGAAATCACACGAACCGACACGAAGCAACTGACACGAAATTCCGTGCGCTTTGCTCCGTGTCGGTTCATGTGATTTCGTGGTTATCTTTTCGCCGCGCCCCGCGTTTTAGCATTCGACATTTACCAGAGGGTCTCGTGAGAAAAGCAAAGATACTGGCCACGCTCGGGCCTGCGTCGCGCGAGCCGGCGACGCTCGAAGCGTTGCTGGCGGCGGGCGCGAACGCCGTCCGCATCAACATGTCGCACGGCATGCAGGAGGAGCACGCCGAGACGATCCGCCGCGCCCGCGCCGCCGCCGACAGGATGAAGCGCCCGCTCGCCGTCCTGGTCGATCTGTCGGGGCCGAAGATCAGGACAGGCGTGCTCACGGGCGGGCAGGCCGTCACGCTCGAAGAGAACGCGCTGTTTACGCTCACGACGCGCTCGGTCGCGGGCGACGCCAAAGAGGTCTCGACCAACTACGCGGGACTTGCGCGCGACGTGCGCCCCGGCGCGCGGATACTCCTGGACGACGGCGCGATTGAGTTGCACGTCGAGCGCACGACCGAGACGGACGTGATCTGCCGCGTCGTCAACGGCGGCGTGCTGAGCGAGCGCAAGGGCATTAACCTGCCGGGCGTGGCGCTCCCGATCCCTTCGATGACCGACAAGGATCGGCGCGACTTGCAGTGGGCCGTCCGGCAGGGCGCGGACTACATCGCGCTCTCGTTCGTGCGCCGCGCCGAGGACTGCGCGGAGGCCAAGGCCGCGATCAAGGCCGCGGGCGGGCGGCAGCCGCTCGTGGCGAAGATCGAGAAGGCGGAGGCGATTGACAACTTAGACGAGATCATCGCGGCGACCGACGGCGTGATGGTCGCGCGCGGCGACCTGGGCGTCGAGACGAGCGTCGAACTCGTGCCCGTCTATCAGAAGCGCATCATCGAGCAGGCGAACCACGCGGACAAGTTCGTCATCACGGCGACGCAGATGCTCCAGTCCATGATCAGCGAGCCGCGCCCGACGCGCGCCGAAGCGTCGGACGTGGCGAACGCCGTCTGGGACGGCACGGACGCCGTGATGCTGTCGGCCGAAACCGCGTCGGGGCAGTACCCGGTCGCGGCGGTCGCGACGATGGCGCGCATCATCGAGTCGGCAGAGACGGGCCGGCCGACGGGTTCGAGCGCGATCACGAAATGGATCGGCAAACAGACGGGCCGCGTCAGCCGCGCACTCTGCGAGGCGGCGGCCTTCGCGGCCGACGAGATGGATGCGGGCGTGATCGCGGTCTTCACCGAGTCGGGGCTGATGGCGCGCAGGCTCTCGGCGCTCAGGCCGGCGCAGCGCATCGTCGCGCTGACGCACTCGCGCGAGGTGCAGAACGAGCTGGCGCTCATCTGGGCGGTCGAGCCGCACGACTGCGCGCGCGCCGAGACGACCCGCGGCATGATCCACGCAGGCGACCGCACGCTCCTGGAAGCGGGCGTCACGCAGCAGGGCGAGTTGATCGTGCTGATGGCGGGGCGCATGTCCGGTCTCGGCCTCTCAAGCTCGATGACGCTGCACACCGTCGGCGCTGACGTGGCGCGGCAGCCGTAAAACCCGGCCGCCCGCGCGGCCGCCTTTCGCCTGAACCCGTGCGTCCCCACTGGCAAATTTCCGTCGGGCAGTTGTTCGACGTGCTGCTGCCCGCGCTGGTCGCGTGCGCCATTCTGTGCTCAACGTGGGTGCTCGCGGACGCGCGGCGGCGTGGGCTGAAGCCTTACGCGCTCGGCGCGTGGACGCTCTTAACGCTCGCGCTCCCCTTCACCTTTCTGCCGCTCTACCTGCTCGCGCGCCTGCGCACGCCCGCCGATCAATCACAGACTCTTAGGCCGCGCCGCGCGCCCGTGCTCGTCTATGCCGGTGCGCTGGCGGCGCTCGCTGCCGTTTACTTCTGGCACGACTACCGCAGCCTCGACGCACACCTCGCCCGCGCGAGCGGCGCGAAACTGCACCAGCAGCACGAGCGCGCGGCCGCCGAGTACACGGCGGCACTCAGCCTTGCCGATGACCCGCACACGCGCAAGCTGCTGGGACTCGAACTCGGCGCGACCGGGCGTTGGGCGGACGCGCTCGCGGAGTTGCGTGCCGCCGAGCGGGGCGGCGAAGCCGACGCGCTGCTCCCTTACCACATCGCCAACGCGCTGGCGGCGCTCGGCCGGCGCGCGGAGGCGGCCGACGAGTACCGCAGATTTTCGGCCGGCGGCGCATGTACGCAATCGCCGCCCGACGCGCGTTGCGTGGGCGCGCAGGCTTACGTGCGGGAGAATGGTGCGGGGACTAAAGCGGTGCGTTGAGGGCGACAGACTCTCAGGGCGAAGAAGCGGCGAAGTAGCCGCTGCGGCTGCGCACGGAGAGGTTCTTAAGCTGCTTGTTGGGCGGGGTCACTTTGATCCTGACCTTGTGCCACTTGCCCGCCGGCCCCGGCGCGCCCGCCGGCACGAAGCCGACGGCGTACTGGTGGCGCAGTTCGACGGCGATGCGCTCGGCGACCTGGTTCACCGCCTTACCGCCGGTCTCCGGGAAGAAGACCGCGCCGCCCGTGACCCCGGCCAGTTCAGTCAGAATGCTTACGCCGGACACCTCCAGTTCGGTAGGCACTCTCAGTCCCGCCACGCCGATGGCGTAGAGCACTACGTCGGACTCTTGCAGCCTGCGCCGCAGTTCAAGAAAACTCAGGCGAGAGGCATTATCCAGTCCGTCGCTAACGAGCAGGATGACGTGCCGCCGTGAGTCAGACTTGAATTGTTCGAGCGCGGCGGCGCAGGCGTCGTACACGCCGCTCTGGCGCGACGCGCCTTTCCCCTTGCGCTCGCCGGCCAGCTTCAGCCGCTCGCCCAGCAGTTCCGCGTCGCGCGTCCAGCCGGCCAACTCCCGCGCGCTGCTGTCGAACTCGCCCAGCCAGTATTCCGTCTCCGGGTTGCCCTGCCGGACGAGACTCAGGACGGCGGGCCTCATCTCTTTGATCTGATCAACGGTCGAGCCGGAAACGTCGAGCAGGATGAGGACGTTCGCGGGCGTGTCCCGGTCGTCGAAGGAGGCGAGGGCGCGCGTCTCCTTGCCTTCGTACACGCTGAAGTCGTCTTTGCGCAGGCCGGCGACGTAGCGGCCGTGCTCGTCCGTCACCGTCACGGTCAGCACCACCGGGGCGGACTGTAGCTGCGGAGGCTGCGCGCTCGCGTCCGTCTGCTGTTGCGCGCGCAGAGCGACCGGCGCGGCGAGCAGGCAGGCGGCGCAGACTAGATGGGCGACGCGGTCGGGTGTATGCGTTCGACGGCTTAGCGGGTTCATCGCGGCGTACTCCTTCGGCGTCGGGGGAGGCGAGGGGGCGCGAGCGGACGTGAAAAGGTTCGGCGGCCGGCGCGGGCGCGCTACTCGACGCTCAAGACCTGGGGCACTGCGTCGGATTGTTTGACGGGCGGCGCGTGCTCTGGCACGGGGGCGGGTGCGGGCGCGGCGGGCCGGGCCGGGTGTTGCGGGGCGGGCCCACGGGCGAACTGCCGGAGCGAGTCGCCGTAGAGGCGCAGGAGGTTGCGCCAGTCGTCGAGGAGCGCGGTCTTCTGCGCGCAGGCGACCGTGCAGTAGGGCGCGCACCACTTCTCCGTGTAGTATTCGCGGTCTATGTCGGCCTGCGTGTAGTCGGCGAGCGGGATGCCGGGCTTGCCGCGCTGCTGCGAGCAATAGTGCACGAGGCCATCCTCGCAGATGTAGAGGTAGCGCGCGCCGGCACGGCAACTCCAGTCGTTGGGCTTGCCCTGCGCGAGGTTCTCCTGAAACCAGTCGAGGCGCGCGTACTCCTGCCGGCTCATCCGCTTGAACTCGCGATAGGCGCGCTGCTCGCGCTCGCTCAGGGGTTTTAGTTCGCCCTCGCCATCGTGAATGACGCCGACGGTGGCAGAGAAGCCGAGGTCGAGCGCGCGCCGGCCGATGACGAGCGCGTCCTCCGGATTTTTGATCCCGCCGCCAACGACCGAGTTGATGTTGACGTGAAAGTCGGCGTGCTCCGCGAGCCATTGCAGCCGCTTGTCGAGCAGCCGCAGGCTCTTCTTCGAGACCTCGTCCGGCTCGACGTTGTCTATGCTGATCTGTAGGTATTCAAGCCCGGCCGCGTTGAGCTTTTTGATCTTCTCCGGCGTGAGGTAGAAGCCGTTGGTGATGAGGCCGGCGACCATGCCGCGCCGCCGGATGTGCGCGACCAACTCGAAAATCTGCGGGTGCATCATCGGCTCGCCACCCGAAATGGTGATGATGGACGTGCCGAGGTCGGCCAGCTTGTCGAGCCTGCGCCGCATCTCCTCCAAGGGGACGGGCTTGGAGAAGTTGTCGTACTCATTGCAGTAGGCGCAGGCCAAGTTGCAGCGGCGCATCGGGATGACGTGCGCCAGCACCGGGTGCTTGGACGACGTAAGGCCGCGCGCGATGAACTTCGTCTCGCGCAGCTTGAGTTTGAGAAAGCTACTTCTCTTCATCTGACCATTTGCGTTTGCTGGGCGCGGGCGGCGACTAACTACTGACGGCAGCCTGCATAGTCCGACACTAGCCGCAAGAAGATACGCAATATGCGCGCCCGAAGCAAGTGCGTTTAAGGACGGCTAAACCAAGTCGCCAGCCTTTTCGCGGCTCTACAAAGAGCGAAAGGGTTCCGGTCGCAGCGGGCCAGAACCCTTTCACCTGTCGTGATTTTGTTGCGCCGTCTTAGCCGCGCACGATCTTGATGTCCGAGCCGAGTTCGAGCTTGAAGTCGCCCTTCGAGAGTTGGACGTTGCGCTGCACGTCCATCAGGCGCACGGTCGTCGCGTCGCCGTTCTTCTCGACCACTTTGGTCTGGACGGGCATGCCGGAGCCGTCCACCCAGACTTCGGCGTAGCTGTAGCCGGCCTTGCCCTTCGGCACAAGCTTCAGATGCGAGGTCTGGACGCCGCCCCACAAGGACTCTTCGCCGAGGTACTGCGTGTCGTAGGCGGCCTTGAGCTGCGCCTGCGAGACGTTCATGCCGAAGCCGAGCACGCCGCTCACCTTGTTCTGGCTCGAATTGGCGTTGCCCTTGTAGGCAAGCTTCATGCGCTGGCGCAGCAGGGTGTACTCGCCGTCCACGACCGCGAGCGTCTCCTGCGGGCTGCGCCAGTCAACGCGCACCGCCTGGCTCTTGCCCGTGCCGGGGATGTAGAGCAGCGTGCCGACGCGCTTGTCCGTGTCCTTGATGCGCGCGTCGTACTTCTCCATGCTGATCGAGGAACGCAGGGAGCGCAGGTCGCGCCGGTTACGCTCCATGCGGTTGATGATCGAGCTGACCAGGCCGGCGCTCTGCGCGCTGGCGGGCGGCGGGGCGGTCGCGGTCGCCACGAGGGTTATGATGACGGCGAGGCCAAGCGTTAAGAACTTCTTCATGCTCACTCCTTACAAATAATCAGGGGAACTCACTAGCGCCCGGTCACGGTCGAAAAACTTCGGGCGATTATAATGAACGACTATTCGATGTCAACCTGATAGGCAATCACCGTACCCGCCGCGTCCGTCACCGGGCGCACCCCCCGCACGCGAGCGTCGTCGCGGCCCGCGAGTTGGCGGGCGCGCCGTTCGACATCCTGCGTGTCGGGGGGAGCGGCCGGCCCCGCCGGCCAGGTCAGCAGCACGGTGTTTGCCGCGGGCACGATAGGATGCCCCGCGGGGCGCGGCAGTTCGCTGGCGAACCAGCTTTTCGGCGTGAGAAAGATGAAGGCGAGGATGAGCGCGCAGAGCACGTCGTACTGCCAGGTGCTCCGCCCGTAAGTCCAGAAAACAATCTTTTTAATGATGGCAGTCACCGCTCACAACCGTTCGCAAAACGTCCGCCGCTTGCAGCAACAGGTGGCATGAGGCGAAAGCCCGTGGCCCCGCGCCCGTGTCCACCTGTTCGTCGCCTGTGATTATAGCTGGATGCCGCCGTCCGGCGCAACGATTTGGCCGTCGCGCATCTGCACAATGCGGCGGCACATGGCGGCCGCCTCCGGGTTGTGCGTGATCATGATGATGGTCTGGTTGAAACGGTAGTTCATCTCCTGGAACATATTCAGGACGATGGCTGAGTTCTCCGAATCGAGGTTGCCGGTCGGTTCGTCCGCCAGGACGAGCGCCGGGCGGGTGACGACGGCGCGCGCCAGGGCGACGCGCTGCTGCTCGCCGCCCGACAACTCCGAAGGCTTGTGATGGAGCTTCCCTTCGAGTTGCAACAGGCGCAGGATTTCGCGCCGCCGTTCGGGCACGTCGTTGCCGCCGTCGCCGCCCGCGTGAATCCGCTCGGCGAGGCGCAGGTTGCCCTCGGCGGTCAGGGTCGGGAAGAGGTTGAAGCGTTGGAAGACGAACCCGATCTTGCGCCGCCGCATGTCCGTGCGTTTGGCGTCGGACGCGGCGGTCACGTCCTCGCCGTCAATCACAATGCGCCCGCTCGTCGGCGTCAGCAGGCCGCCCAGCAGGTGCAAGAGCGTTGACTTGCCGCAGCCCGACGGCCCCATGATCGCCAGGAACTCGCCCTCCTCAACCTCCAGCGACACGCCCCTCAGCGCCGGCACGTCCACGCTGCCCACGCGATAAACCTTCTCTAAATTCTCGGCCTGTAGAATCGTCTTCATAATAAAGCAGTGACGAGTGACAAGTGACGAGTGACAAGCAAAACAACTTGTCCCCGCTCGTCACTCGTCACCTGTCACTCGTCACTCATAAGATAAGGCGCTGACCGGGTCGAGATTCGCGGCGCGCATCGCGGGATAGAGCGCGCCGAGGACGCCGCCGCCGACGCCGATGACGGCCGCCGTCAGCCCCCACCGCCAGCCGTATTCAAATATCAGGCCATAGGCGCGGTGGATCAGCAGCCCCGCCGCGAACGAGACGACGAAGCCGACGACGAGACCGAGCACGCTGATCAGCAGCGCCTCCTGCTCGATCACCGCGACGATGTAGCCGCGCGACGCGCCGAGCGCCTTCAGCATGCCGATCTCGCGCGTCCGCTCGGTGATGGTCGTGTACATCGCCAGCATGACGACGAGCGCGCTCACCACTGCCGCCAGCACGACGAGCGCGCGCAGGAAGACGTTAAGGTACGGAATCCGCTTCTCGATGTTCGTCATCAGGTCGCGCGTCATCTGAATCTTGTTGCCGGGAATCTGCTCGTCTATGCGCCGCGCGAGCGTGGTCGGGTCAACGCCGTCGCGCGCCTTCACCAGAATGTAAGAGCACTTGCCCGGCGCTTCGAGCGCATCCTGCAACGCGGCGAGCGTCGTCTTGACGCGCGCCTCCGCCTCCGGCTCGTAGACGCCCACGACGCGGTAAGGCTGCCCGCCGAACAGGCTGATCGGATCGCCGACCTTGTACTTGCCCGCCTTCGTCCCGTCAATGATCACTTCGTCAGCGGCCGACGGCGCGCGCCCCTCGACGATGCGCAGCCCGTTCATCTGCGCGTAAGGCTGCCAGTCCACGCCCTCGACCTGCTCGAAGCCGAACCCGCTCCCGCCCTGAAACACGTAACGGATCGCGGGCACGGCCGCCGCCACGCCGTCAACCTTCAGCAACTCGTCCGCGTACTTCGTGCTCAGGTTCGCCGTCGAGGAGGTCAGCTCCATCCCGCCCGGCCGCGTGAAGATGATCTCGGCGCGCAGGTTCGACGCCCGCCGCTGCACGTCGCGCGACATCCCCTGCGACAGCCCCGTGAACAGCATCACCAGGCACACGCCCAGCGCCACGCCCGCCACGCTCACCAGCGCCCGCAGCGGCCGCTGCCGGATGTTGTTTGCAACGAGGCTCTCCATTGAAAGGAGTCGGGAGTCCGGGGAGTCTAGATAGTCCGGAGAGTCAGAAGTATTTGTCTTGTGACTCTCCAGACTCCGGACTCTCCAGACTTTCTTGTCACTCTTCTTTCTTGTCCAGATCGACTTCCTTCAGGCCAGATTTGTTTTCGAGCACGAAGAGGTCGGCGTCGTAGGGCTGGTCGAGCTTGACCTCTTCGGGCGTCTGGTAGCTGATGCGGATGGCATAGCGATCCTGGGGGCGGGTCAACTCGATGTCGGCGGGCAGGACGTATTTTGTGTCCGCGCCGAACGGGCGCGGGTTCTTGTAAACCACGTCCGTGACGAGTTGCCCGCCCGCGTCGTAGGTCTGGACGCGCGCCAGCCGCAACTGCTCGGAGCGGTCGAACCAGAAGCGGCGCAGCAGGCGCGCGCGGTTCGCGCCCTCCGGTGTGAACTCGTCGAGCGTGTAGTAGCTGCGCACGACGCGCGCGCCCTTCTTCGCGTTCGGGCGCTCGTCCGGCCCCTCGGCGAACGCCTCGCTGCGCGCGTAGACGAGATCGGACTGCGTGCCGTCAATCGGGTCGAGGAGGAGTGCACCTGTCAGATGTTGCGGGCGCAGGCTCGACAGCGCCCCAACCGCGCGCTGCTGCATCGCCGCGTCCTTCTTCTGCCCGCCGCCGCAGTCCACGTCGGCCGCGTCGCCGCCCAGACGCCGGTAGACCGCGCTGTTCGTGCCGCGCACGAAGCGCTGGTATTTCTCGTCGCCCTTGTAGACCGCCACCTGAAAGTGCGCGCCGTCCGACGCCATCTCCGCCACCTTCACGCCGAACGGCGCGTTGATGGAGAGCGAGATTTTTCCCTCGCGTTGTAGGATCAGATTGCCTTCGGACGTGCGGTACTTCTCCACGATGCCGCACTTGGCGAACGAGTTATCAAGGAACTGTAGATCGACCTTGCCGCGCACGGAGCGCACCTGCGCGAGCCGGTTGACCTCGGCGATAAGCTGCGGCGTGTCGGCTTCGACTTTCGGCGGCAAAAACGGCGCGACGCTGACCCGGTACTTGACGAAGCGGCTGCACCCGCTCGCAGCCAGCGCCCAGAGCACGACGACCAGAATGATTGTTAGACGTTGACCCGACACTTGACGCGGCACGCGCAGCTTGATCATCACAGGTTCGTGTGCGCCGGCCCCCACCGCAAGCCACCTCAACCAAGCCCAACTCCGGCGCAGATTTATCGCAGCGAAGCTAACAAACGGGTGCGGCCTTGTCAACGCAAGGCAAAAAGCAGAGTCCAATGTCTAAAGTCCAAAGTTCAAGGTCAGCCGCACATTGAACTTTGGACTTTAGACTTTGGACTTTGGACTTTGGACTCTTTATTAATCCAGTTCGAGCGGCGGCTTGTGGAAGCGGGCGCGGATGCGGTTGATGGTGTCGCGCACCCTGGGGCGGCTGATGATCTTGCGTTCCAGCTTGTGCTTGCCCGGTATGTCCATCAGCATGAGGCCGAGCAGGATGGTGAGAATGCCCTGCCCCGGCACGCCCGGCAGCGACATGATGACGCCGAGCACGAACAGCACCCCGCCGAGCAGGTTCTTGCCGATGAGACCGGCGACGCGCACGGCCGGCGCGCGGCCGGCGAAGAACTCGAACTTGTGCGACGCGCTGAAGTAGTTGGCCGGCAGCTTGACCAGAATCCACGCGGTCACGGCGAGGCTCGCCGAGAAGGTGAGCAGGAACAGCCCGACGCCCCACGCCGCCCCGCGCCAAGACAAGTGCGAGGTCAGCGACTCAACCCACCCGCCGGCAAACGCGGGCGCGCACGCCCGCACGAGATAGTTCATCGGCTACGCTCTCATTCCCGTCCGTCCAGACGCGCCCGCGCCGTGACGAGCGCCGTCACCAGCTCGTTCACCACCTCGGCGGCAACGCCCTCCAACCCGAAGTCGCGCCTCTCCGCGCCCGCCCAGAACTCGCCCAACTCGCGCGCGCCCGCACGCTCGAACACGAACGCCTGCGCCAGCAGATCGAGCACGTCCGCCGCCTTCACCAGCCGCGCCTCCACGCTCGCGCGCGCCTCGTACTCCTCATGCCACGCGCCATACTCGCGGCTAAGCGCCTCGCCCAGCCCAGCGACCATGTCATCAAACGCCGCGCGCTCAGCCCTGTGCTTCGCGTCCGCGCCGAAATAGTCCACGGCCGTGCGCGGTAGGTCGCCCATGCGCGTCTCCGTCCAATCATGCACGAGCGCGAGCCTGAGCACGCGCTCCACGTCAACCGCGCCGCCGCGCGCCCGCACCTCGTCCGCCAACAGCATCGCCGTGACCGCGACGCCGTAAGTGTGCGCCCCCACCGACTCCGCGCCCGGCGCGAGACCGCGCAAGACCCAACCTGTGCGGTCAAGTCGCTTCAAGCGTTGCAGTTCGAGGAGGACGGAAAGCATAAGAGCAGTGACAAGTGACGAGTTAAGGCAAACTGTTTTGCTTGTCACTCGTCACTTGTCACTTGTCACTTCATGTAAACATCTTGCCCGGATTCAAGATTCCGTTTGGGTCGAGCGCGTGCTTGATGCGCTTCATCGCGGCGACGGTCGCGGCGTCGAGGGCCATTTCGATGTAGGGCGCTTTGACGTAGCCGATGCCGTGCTCGCCGCTGATCGTGCCGCCCAAGTCCACGGCGACGGCGAAGGTGGCGCGGACGGCGGCGCGGGCGCGGCGCATGGCTTCCGCGTCGTCGCGGTCGCACATGAAGTTGACGTGGATGTTGCCGTCGCCCGCGTGGCCGAAGTTGACGACGAAGGTGTCGAACTGCCGGCCGATCTCTTCCACGCGCTCGATCAGTTCAGGCACGCGCGAGCGGGGCACGACTACGTCCTCGTTGAACTTCATCGTGCCGAACCGCTTGATCGCGGGCGAGAGCGCGCGGCGCACGTCCCAGAGTTTCTCCTCGTCCGCGCGCGTCGCGGCGGCCAGGATGTCGTAGCCGCCGCCGTCGCGCATCACCTGTTCAACTAACGCGGCGGCGTGCTCCACCTCTTCCGCCTGCCCGTCAACCGCGACAAGCAGGAGCGCCCCCGCGTCTTTGTCCAGCCCGAAGGCGAACTCCGACTCGACGGCGCGGATGGCGTTGCGATCCAGCACCTCAATCGCCACGGGCACGACGCGCGCGCGATTGAAGCGCGGCACGCAGGCGCAGGCTGCGGTCATTGTCCGGAACGTGGCGCGCACGGTGCGCGTGGCGGCGGGGAGCGGCAGCAGGCGGAGCGTCGCCTCGGTGATGATGCCGAGCATGCCTTCCGAGCCGCAGATGAGGCCGGTGAGGTCGAAACCGACCACGTTCTTGCTCGTGCGCCCGCCGGTGCGGATGATTTCGCCGGTGGGCGTGACGACTTCGAGGCCGAGCACGTAGTGCTTCGTCACGCCGTACTTCGCGGAGCGTATGCCGCCCGCGTTCTCGGCGATGTTGCCGCCGATGAAAGAGTTTTTGTAGGACGCGGGGTCGGGCGGGTAGAAGAGGCCCTCGGCCTCGACCGCTTGTTGCAGCGCGTAGGTGGTCACGCCCGGCTCGGTCACGGCGTAGAGGTCGTCCGGGTTGATCTCCCTGATCCGGTTCATGCGATCCGTGCCGATGACGATGCCGCCGTCCACCGGCACAGCGCCGCCCGTGTAGCCGACGCCGCCGCCGCGCGCCGTCACCGGGAACAGGCGCTCGTTGGCGAGGCGCATGACGGCGGCCGTCTCGGCGGCCGTCTGCGGCAGCACGACCGCTTCGGGCGGGAACTTCTCCTTCACCGCGTCCTGCGCGTAAGGCTCGACCTTGTCGGGATCGACGAGCACGTGCTCCGCGCCCACGATCTCGCGCAGGGCGGCGAGCACCGCGGGATCGGACGCGGGCGTCGTCGCGCGTCCCCTGCCGACCGGGCTGTCGTGATGACGACTCATCTGCTGGCGTAACAACTGTGCAAGTATAACTCTTTCCGCAAGTCCGGAGCATGCTACCAGGGCTGGCAGACGCAGTTGCGGCAGTCGGGCAGGAGTGTGAGCAGGTGTCGGTAAGCCACGTCGTGCGCCTGCCGCGTCCGTAAGACCGGATCGGTCGTGCCCGACTGCGGGCCTGCGAGCGCCGCCAGGCGCGGGGCGAAGTGGACGTACCACGTCCGGTTGGCGCAGAACGAATGGCCGCCTTCGTCGCGCACGGCCGACACGTCGCGCTGCAAGTCGGCGAGCGCGGGCGCGCGGGCGACGAGGGCATCCCAGGTCAGCGAGCGGGTCGCGACCGCCGGTCTTACGTCCGCGTCTGGCCCGCCCCGCGGGCCAGGGAAGTCTGCCGGGGCGGCGTGGCGGCCGTTGCCGCCGCCGGGGGCTGCATCGCCTCCGGCGGCGCTGACTTTTTTGGGCGGTCGGTCTCCTGCTCCGCCGCGCCCGCGCGCCGCCGCTCGCGCGTGACGGCGGAGGTGTAAATCTCCACTTCACGCTGGCTCAGTTCTTCCACCTGGTTGGCGAACGCGGTGAAGGCGCTGGCGTGATCTTCGTAGTGGCGGTAGTGGCCGCTCAGTTGGAGGAAGCGCCAGCCTTCGGCCTGTAGTCGCTCCTGCCGGCGCTCAAGCTGCCGCCAGCGCGCGCCGAAGTCGAAGATGAACTCCAGGGCGACGCTCGCCGAGACGAGCAGGCTCAGGAGGATCGTGGCCGCGTGCGCGCCGACGTTCCAGCCCTGGCCGAGGCGCGCGTCGCCGCCGAGGCTGACCAGCGTCAGGATCAGCAGGCAGCCGGCGAGCGTGACGACGCGCAGGGCTTGGTGCCTGCGCCGAGCGCGCCGCGCCTCGCGCTCAAGCCGCGCCACCTGCTCTAGCCAGCGCGCGCGCAGGTATCCCCTTTGCAGGCTCGAAAGGTCTAACTCCCTGGCGTCAATCAGCAGCCCCAGAGCTTCCTCGGTGCTGCGCGCCGGAGACGTGGCTTGTTGGACAACCGGTAGGGACATGCATGACTCGCTTTCACCCTTGGGTTAACGATCTGTTAATGATCAGCCGTCGGCAGAAGCTCGGTCAGTAGCTCCCGCGGACGAGCGGCAGACGCACATGACGGTTACGGACTTCTAGTCCAATTCGCCTGGGAAGTCAATTCGCGCCCTCCGCGGCCTGCGCACGCCCGCCCGGCGCACAAGCATCCGGCGTATCGCCCCGCGGCTTTACAAAACTTTACATTCGATTGACGCACTCTTTGCATCGCCCGCGCCGCACGTAGCGTCAAAGCAAGCACGGCAGCAGATTTCGTCCGCCGTCGGGCGGCGGTTAATAAAGGAGCGGCGGGGCTTTCATCTTTCATCCAGCGCCCCGCGAGATTAATTCGACATGCGGCGCACCTTCATACTTCTCTCCTTTGTGCTCTTGCTGGGCTACGGGCCTCAGGCGCGCGCGCAGGCGCAGACTGGCGGGGCGGTGGACGTTGATCGCATCGTGCGCGCCTTCACGGCGAAAGAGACCGAGTTCCGGCGCGCGCTCTCGCGTTATGCCTTCAAGCGGGACGCGGTGGTGCAGACCATCGGCATGGGCGGGCAGATCACGGGCGAGTACCGCCGCGTCTCGCAGTTCGCCTTCGACGATCAGGGCACGCGCTTCGAGCGGATCACCTTCTTCCCGCTGCCGACGCTGACCGAGATCAGCTTCACGCAGGAAGACCTGGAAGACCTGGGCGGCGTCCAGCCGTTCGCGCTGGAGTTGTCGAAGCTCGACCAGTACAGCTTCCGCTACGCCGGCAAGGAGCGGATTGACGAACTGGACACTTACGTCTTCGATGTCGCGCCGAAGGTCTTGCCGAAGAAGGTCAGCGAGCGTTTCTTCCAGGGGCGCGTGTGGGTGGACGACCGCGACTTGCAGATCGTGAAGGTGCGCGGCAAGGGCGTGCCCGAAGGCAAGCAACGCTTCCCCGTGTTCGAGACCTACCGCGAGCAGATCGACGGCAAGTACTGGTTTCCGACCTACACCTACGCGGACGACGAGTTGGTCTTCCCCAAGGGGGAGGTCGTACACCTGCGCATGAGCGTGCACTACACGGACTTCCGGCAGTTCCGCAGCAAGGTGCGGATCGTCGAAGAGGGCGAGCCGGGTGCAGTGCCCACGGACGCGCCGCCGCCCGCGCCCAGACCAGACTGACGCGCTCCCCCGCCGGACAACGAGGCGAGAGACGGGCCCGCGCAGCCGGGGGCGATGCCCGTTAGAGGAGAACGGGCACGAACGTCTGCGCGGGTCTCCGCCCTCGCCTCGTCATCCTCCCGCCGCGGACGAAGCCACGCGGAACGACACGAAGTCTCTGGTCTCTCTTCGTGTCGTTTCGCGTGGCTTCGTGGTTGTGTTAAATACAGGTCAGTACCGCCTACCGCGCACGGGCCAGCATGGAACAGGTGCTCATCATTGACGACGACGTGGAACTCTGCGGGCTGGTCGCGGAGTACCTTGAGCCGGAAGGCTTCCGCGTCGAGGCGGTGCACGACGGCGAGCAGGGCGTGGCGCGGGCGCTCGCGGGCCGGCACGCGCTCGTGGTGCTCGACGTGATGCTGCCCGGCATCAACGGCTTCGAGGCGCTGCGCCGCATCCGCGCGCAGTCGCGCCTGCCCGTGCTGATGCTGACGGCGCGCGGCGAGGACGTTGACCGCATCGTCGGGCTGGAGATCGGCGCGGACGACTACCTGGCGAAGCCCTTCAACCCGCGCGAGCTGACGGCCCGCATCCGCGCCATTCTGCGCCGCGTCAGACCTGAAGAGACCGAGCGGCGGGACGCGCCGCCCGGCACGCTCGCCGTCGGCGACGTGCAGTTGGAGATGGGAACGCGCGTGGTGCGGCGCGCGGGCGCGACCGTCGAGTTGACGGTCGTCGAGTACGACGTGTTAGAGAAGTTGCTGCGCGCCGCCGGGCAGATCGTGACGCGCGAAGAGTTGGTCAAGGATGTGCTGGGGCGCGCGCTGTCGCCGTTTGATCGCAGCATAGACATGCACATCAGCAATCTGCGGAAGAAACTCGGCCACCGCGTCGGCGAAGTCGAGCGCATCAAGACTGTGCGCGGCGTCGGCTACATCTACGCCGCGCCGGAGAGTTGAGCGGCCCTGAAGTTGCGCAGCCTCTTCCTGAAAATCTTCCTGTGGTTCGCGCTGGCGATGGTGCTGGTGAACCTCGCCTCGTTCGTCACAGGCATCATCGTCGAGCGCCAGTCGGAGCGGCGCAGTAACCCGCTCGCGCCCACGTTCGGCGTCTACGCGCAGACGGCCGGCGAGGTGTTCGAGCGCGACGGACAGGCCGCACTGGCCGCCTACCTTGAGCGCGTCGAGCGCGCGTCGGGCATTCACGCGGTGGTGTTTGACGAACGCGGCGCGGAAGTGTCGGGGCGCACTGTGCCCGCGGAGGCGCTGGAAGTGGCCCGGCGCACGACCGAGAGCCAGCCGTTCGTCTTCGAGTTCCCGCACCCGCACCGGCCGCAGTCGCCGGAGCACCAGCCGCCGCGCCCGCTCGTGGCGCGGACGGTGCGCTCGCCGCGCGGCGCGCTCTACACGCTCGTGGGCGAGATGCCGCGGAACGAAGGGCCGGGGCCGCCGCCCCGCCTCGGCGAGCCGGGGTCGCTCCGCTTCGGTCTCCACCTGCTGGCGGAACGCCTGCTCCCCGTCCTGTTCCTCGGCGGCCTGTTCTGCTACTGGCTCGCCAGCTACCTGACCAGACCGATAGTCAAACTGCGCGCGACGACGCACGAGTTGGCCGACGGCAACCTGACCGCACGCATGAGCGACAGCGTGACGCGGCGGCGCGACGAGATCGGCTACCTGGGCCGCGAGTTCAATCTGATGGCCGGGCGCATCGAGGCTCTGGTCGAGGCGCAACGCCGCCTGGTGGCCGGCGTCTCGCACGAGTTGCGCTCGCCGCTCGCGCGCCTGCACGTCGCGCTGGGGCTTGCGCGCCGCCGCGCCGATCAGGAGATCACGCCCGCGCTCGACCGCATCGAGCACGAGGCCGAGAATCTGAACGAGATGATCGGTCGCCTGCTCACGCTGACGCGCCTTGAGAGCAGCGCGCCAGGGCTGGTGCAGACGCCGGTCGCTCTCGCCGCGCTCGTGCGCGAGGTGGCGGCGGACGCCGACTTCGAGGCGCACAGCCGCGACCGCGCGGTGCGCGTCGTGGCCGCAGAAGCGTGCACGACGAACGGCGCGGTCGAGATACTGCGCAGCGCGATTGAGAACGTGCTGCGCAACGCCGTGCGCTACACGGCCGCCGGCACGGAAGTTGAGGTGACGCTCCGCCGTGAGGACGAAGGGCCGCGTCGGCAAGCTGTCGTCACCGTGCGCGATCACGGCCCCGGCGTCCCCGCCGAGTCGCTCACAGATATTTTTCGCCCCTTCTACCGCGTGGAAGACGCGCGCGACCGCGCGTCCGGCGGCACGGGGCTTGGTCTCGCCATCACCGAACGCGCCCTACATCTGCACGGCGGCTCGGTCACGGCCGCCAACGCGCCCGGCGGCGGTCTCGTCGTCGAGCTGCGCCTGCCCGTCACGTAGACGGGAAAGTTCCCCTCATCGTTCAATCATCACAGCCACTCGCGGATACCGTAACCGAGTGCGCCTGCTGCCGGGAGCGCGGGCGTCCCGCCCGCCGTGAGCGCGCCAGCGCGAATAAAGAGACGCGCCTTCACTCAGGCTTGAATTAACACGAAAATCTTTAGCGTGCTCGCGCACGCTTGGCGGGCGGGACGCCCGCGCTCCCGGCAGGAGGTTGGGTGGTAAATCCGACTGCGAGCCGGCTCAGCCGGGCCGAACGTTAGCGGGAGGCTTGGTGAGCAGCTTGCGCAGTTTCATCCGCGCCTTGTGCAGTTGTGATTTCGACGTGCCGACAGCACAGCCGATCATCTGCGCGATCTCTTCGTGCTCGTGCCCCAGCACGTCGTGCAGGATAAAGACGAGCCGGTAGCCGGGCGGCAGTTGCGCGACGGCTTCGTTCAGCGCCACGTGATCCAGCACGGGCATCCGCCCGGCGGACTCCTTCTGCGTCAACGCCTGCGCGGGCATCTGCCCGTCCTCGGTCATCAGTTCTCGCCGCGTCCGGGCCTTGCGGAAGTGCATCAGGACACTGTTGGTCGTGAGCCGGTAGAGCCAGGTGGCGAAGGCCGATTCGCCGCGGAAGCTGCCGCTCTTGCGCATGAGATGGATGAAGACCTCCTGCGTAATGTCTTCGGCCTCCGCGACGCTGCGCGTCATGCGCAGGCACAGGTTATAGACGCGGCGGTGATAACGCCGGTACACCTCCTCAAGCGCCTGCATGTCTCCGGCGGCGACTTTTTTCGTCAACTCGTGATCGGAGCACCGCGTCAGATCGCCCGCCAGGACGGGCGCGTGCTCTGACTCTGCCCAGACGGGCAGGGCTTCGGCGATTGCCATGCTGGTCATTCAACTCTCTCCGATAGCGGAATGCGGATTTCGGATTGCGGATTGAAGAGACGGGTGTCCTCTAATCCGCAATCCGAAATCCGCATTCCGCTATCTATAAAGCTAGTTTCGTTCAGGGCGCGCGCCGTGATGCGCTTCACGCTCTTGCCGTTCCTGCTCGAACTGCTGCCGCCGGGCGGCAAGCTGCGCCTTCTGCTCCGTCGTCAACAGGGCATAGACCTGCGACAGTGCGCGCGCGTGCGCGACTTCCAACTCGACCTGGATGGCGGCCCGCGCCTGCGCGGCGGCGCGCACCGCGGCCTCGTCGAACGCGCCGTCCTTCAGCCCGGCCAGCGGGTCGCCGCCCGCCTTGAACAGTTGCTCGTGAAGGCTCTTCGTGCTCTCCATCAAGCTCTGCTCGATCTGCTTGATCTGCTCCTTCTGCGCGTCCGTCAGGTTAAGGTCGCGCCCCAGCGGCCCCAACAGGCCGCCCGGCCCGCGTCTCTCGTGCGGCCCGCCGGGGCCGCCCGGCCCACGACCCGGCCCGCCCTGCTGCGCCACGCCCGCGACCGCCGCCAGCAGCAACAATCCGACGAGCGCCAGCGCGTTCACGTTATTCTTCGTCCAAGCCAATTTCATATCTCGCCTCCCGCGAAAGTAGATTTCCGAGCCAACAGACAGCCCACTCTTCCGGCTGCAAGGGTATAGACGCACGGGCGGGCGACGCCGACGTAAAGAGTTCGTCAACCTGTGTAAAGTTTTGTCAGCGCGGGCGGGTCTGATTCAGGGCTTGAGAGGTGGGTAAGGGGCGTTTACCACAGAGACACAGAGAGCACAGAGGAGCACAGAGACTTGAATTTTCCTTCAAGCCTCCGTGCCGTCTCTGTGTTCTCTGTGTCTCTGTGGTGAGTGTGCTTACTGTTTAATCAGCGCGGCGAGGCGGCGCGCGAGTTCGGGATTGAGCCGGCTGAGGCGCTGCTGTTCGGCGCGGGCCTCGTCCTTCTGCCCGCGCTGCTGGTAGAGGACGCCGAGGTTGTAGTGCGCTTCGGCGTAGTCGGGCTTGAGCCGGATCGCCTCCTTGAACTGCTCGACGGCCTCGTCCGGCTGCTTGAGTCCCAGGTGGGCGAGCGCCATGTTGTAGTGCGGCGTCGGCTCGTTGGGCGCGAGTTGCGTCGTCTGCTGAAAGTCCACCAGCGCCTTGTCGTAGTGGCCCAGGTCGAGTTCGGCGTTGCCGAGGTTGTAGGTCGCGAGCAGCCGGATGCGCTCGTCCGGGTTGCTGTCGAGCGTGCGCTGGAACTCGGCGGCCGCCTCCGCCCAGCGATCAAGCTCGTTCAGGACAATGGCCAGACTGTAGTGCGCCTCGGCCCACTGCGGGGCGAGTTGAATGGCCCGCGTGAAGGAGGCGGCGGCCTTCGTCAGGTCTTGCGCCTTGTATTGCCGCAGCCCCTCGTCGAGCGCCGCCTGCGCGCGGTTCGCGCCGACGCCCCGCGTGGCCGCGCCCGTCACCAGCTTGTCCGACGCGTCGCGCCCCGCGTACTGCTCGAAGCCTTTCGCGCCCGGCGGCACTTTCTTCTTCTTCGGCGTGGGCGAAGGCGTCGGCGTGGCGCGCGTGCGGGCGGGCGTCGGCGTGGGTTTCTGTGCGCGGGCGTAGAGCGGCGCGCAGACGATGAGCGCCAGCAGTGCGAGGATGAACAGACCGTGGGGTTGCGGACAGCGTTTCATCTTCTACGCACCTCCCTGTCAATAGATCAAGGGACGAGCAAACGGCGGCGCGGCCGCGCGCTTCAGGGCACGGGCTGGACGACGATCAGCACGCGCTCCTTGCCGACGACCACGTCAATCGGGTTGCCGAGTTGCAGCGGCAGCGTCTTGCCGTTGATGTTGATCTCAAGCCGCGGCAGCGCGGCCGGCGCGGGCGCGGCCGCAGCGGCCGGGGCAGCCGTGTCGGCCGGGGACGGCGGCGCGGCCGTGTTGGCCGGTTCGGCTGGCTTGGCCACGTCGGTCGTGCGCGTGAGCAGGTTCAGGGCCGAGAGCCGCCAGGTCGCGGGCGCGCAGGTCAGACGCAGGCCCGGCGTGTCCACGGCCGCCTGCTCGCCGGGCGCGAGCGCGTCCGCCTTCCACAGCCCTTCGCCGCAGCGCACGCCGTCGCCGCCGTAGAACGTGGCGTAGCCGGAGACGTAGTTGTAGAAGAGACCGCTGCGGTTCTCGATGACGAGCGAGACGTTGCGCACGGGCGCGTCCTCCGTGCCCGCAAGCTGCGTCGTGCGCAAGCGCCCGCCCAGCGCGACGCGCCCCGCCACGTCGTAAGCGGTCGTCTGCTCCGTCAACGCCACGCGCGGCTCGTTCATCACGCCCGCCGTGTTCGCCGTCGGCTGCTGCGCGCGCGCGCCCAGCGAACAAGCGCAAACGATTACGATCAAACACAGCCCTCTCTTCACGTCTGTCCCTCCTCTGATATATGCCGGCAGAGATTAACCACAAAGATACGAAGACACAAAGGTCGCTCTTGGTGTCTTCGTGTCTTTGTGGTTAAACATCTCCTCTACACTTCAGACCCGCTGCACGACCGCGATGATGTGCGTGCCGCCGTCGAGCGCGCCCGGCTCGCGGCAGAATTCGCGCTCCCAGCGCAGGAAAGTTTCCCACAGTACTGGATCGGTCATCGCCTCGCGCAACGCCTCGTCCTGGTTGACCGACAGGAAGTTCGCGGCCGAGGCGGCGACGAGCGTGCACGGGTGGCGTTTGATGAGCGCCTGAAGCTCCGCCCAGCGATACATGTGGCAGTGGTGCAGGCGTGCGATGTCGCCCGTCTGATCGCCCGTGCGTATTACCCGCTCGACTTCGGCCAGGCTGCGCTCGCGCGCCCACTTGATGACCGGCGCGCAGAACTTGCGCGTCGCTCCGGCGAGCGACATCACGCTCAGCAGCACATGCCCGCCGCGCCTTGTTATGCGCAGCAACTCCGCCAGCGCCTCGTCCGCGCGCTCCATCACGTAGCTGAGCGGGCCGCCGTAAGCCACCACCGCGTCGAACCGCTCCGAGGGTAAGTCCGACAGGTCAACGATGTCCAGCACTTTGCGCCCGACGACCGCCGCCTCGCAGCCCGCTTCCGCCACGCGCGCGTGGTTTAACTCCAACTGCACCCGCGACACGTCGCTCACCGTGACGCGCGCGCCTAAGGCCGCTAACTCAATCGTGAACCGTCCCGGCCCCGCGCCCACCTCCAACACCTCCGCGCCCGCCGCGACGAACTCGCGCAGGTACGAGCGGTGCAGGTGAAAACTCACCCGCCCCTCCGCGTCCGCTTCCAGCCGCGCCCACTCTCCTTCGGCCAGCGCGTCGAAGTAACCGCGTATGATCTCGGCGTCGTAAGCTTCGCTCATTAACGCACCGCCGCCTCTTCGCCCGCGCGCGCGACCACGGGCATGTAGCGCGCGCCGAGCGGCATGACGTAGCCCGCCGCGTCGCCGGGCACGCGCGCGAGTGCTTCCGCGACCGTGCGCGCAGGGCTAAGGCGCATGCGGCGCACGTCTTCATCGGGCAGGTTTGAGACGAGGTGCACGTCGAAGCGTTCGGCTTTGGTCAGGAGCGCCCAGGCGGTCTGCCCGCTGACGACGTAGGCAGCGCGCAGGCGCGCTTCGAGGGCGCGCGAGTCGGCGGCGGCGAACCAGGAGAGGAAATCTGCGCGGCCAGTGCCGTCGGGGCATTCGGCCAGGAGGATGATGTGCCCGCCGTCTGTGCAGGCGTGCGCCGCCATGTCGAGCGCCTTGTGCGCCTGAATCAGGTTGATGTCGTAGGGCGTGCCGCCGCAACTGGCGACGACGACGGGGCGCTTCTCCGCGATCTTGATCGTGTGCTCGGCGGCGTACTCGGCGCAGCCGAGCCGGTGCGCCGCGCGCCAGTCGCCCGCGTACAGACGCACCGCGCGCCCGCGCTCGTCCACCACCGTGTTCAGCAGAAAAGACGGCGCGACCTCGGCGGCGATCCGCTCGCACTCTTCGTGCACGGCGTTGCCGTCGAGCCGGCCCGCGCCGACGCCCGCGCGCCGCCCGCCGCGCTCCGCGTCGAGCGTGTGCAGGTGCGTGGCGACGACTGTGCGCGCCGAGGCGAGACCGGGGCAGACGCTCTTGCGCCCGCCCGTGAAGCCCGCGAAGTAGTGGAAGCTGATCGCGCCGGTGAGGATGACGTGGTCGTGCTCGACGAGCGCGCGGTTGACTTCGACGGGCGTGCCGCGCGCGGTCGTGCCGAGGTTGACGTGCTGCGCCGCGTCGTCCGCGTCGTGATCGAGCGTGCGCAGGCGCTGCGTGATGAACGGCGTGAGCAGCTCGCTCTTTTCTTGCGCCGTGACGTGACGATGAATGCCGGTTGCGAAGATGATGCGCAGGTCGGCGGGCGCGACGCCGAGTTGAATCAGCCGCCGCGCGAGCAGGTTGACGACCTGCGCGCTCGCCGTCGCACGCGTCGCGTCCGAGACGACGACGAGCACGCGCTCGCCTGGGCTTATGATCTCTTCGAGCGGCTGAGAGTCAACGGGGTCGTCAATCAGCGCGCCCAACTCCGCATCGGACAGCGGGCGCGCGTCCGCATTGTCGGGCGGCGCGAGCACGCGAAAGCGCGCCTCGTCGTAAGCGAACGAGACGCGCCCGCGCCCGTAACCAAGCTCGATCTCGGCCATCTCCGTTTGCGCTCACACGCCGAAGCGGGCGAGCGCCTGCTCGATCACGTCGAAGGCGGCGAAGTCCGCGCCGCCCGCCGCGCGCGCCTCGACCAGCCAGAGGCGCAAGCGCCGCGCCTCGGCGAGCGTCGCGATGCGGCACGCGCCCGTGAGCGCCAGCGTGACCAGGTGATCCGGCGCACCGTGCGTCACCAGCGCCGCTTGCAGCGCCGCCTGCTCGCGCAGGTCGAGTGTGAGCAGTAGGTTGATTTCCATGATAATCAGTAGGCAGTAGGCGGTAGGCAGTAGGCAGTAAAAATGCAGTCCTGTTTTCAACTGCCTACTGCCTACTGCCTACTCTGCTGGTAACAGTCCGTGCCGGCGGGGCAGAGGTGAATTTCTTCGGCCTCGATTGCGCCGGCTTCCATCTGGATCGTGAGATGATCGACGCCGAAGCGGTCGTGCAGTTTAACGCGCAGGGCGTTTAAGAGCGCGGGCTGCGCGACCGCGGGCGCGTGGACGACGTGCGCGCTCAGTGCCTCGCGCCCCGAGGCGATTGTCCAGACGTGCAGGTCGTGGACGCCCTCGACGCCGTCGGTCAAAAGGATCGCCTCCTCGACCGACGCGAGGTTGATGTGCGCGGGCGTGCCTTCGAGCAGTACGTTCGTCGCCTCGCGGATGAGATGCCAAGAACTCCAGATGATCAGGCAGCCGATCAGCACGCTGATGAGCGGGTCGGCGGCGTACCAGCCTTTGAACGCGATCAGCGCGCCCGCCGCGAGCGCGCCGACCGAGCCGAGCGCGTCGCCCATCACGTGCAGCCAAGCGCCGCGCACGTTCAGGTCGTCCGCGTGCGCGCCGTGCAGCAGCCACGCGCACACGAGGTTGACCAGGAGACCGCCCGCCGCGACCGCGATCAGCAAGTGGCTTTCGACCGCCGCCGGTGCGAGCCAACGCCGGTAAGCCTGGTAGAAGACGACGAGCGAGATGAGCACCAGCACGACGCCGTTCGTGAGCGCGGCGAGGATTTCGAGCCGGTAGTAGCCGAACGTCTTGGCGGCGGTGGCGGGGCGCGCGCTGAACCAGGCGGCGAAGAGCGCCAGCGAGAGCGCCGCCACGTCCGTCAGCATGTGCCCGGCGTCGGCCAACAGCGCCAGCGAGTTCGCCAGCCAGCCGCCCACGGCTTCGGCCAGCATGTACACGCCCGTCAGCACGAGCACGAGCGCCAGTCGTCGCCGGCTGCGCTCCGCGCGGTGGTGATGTTGGTGCGCGCGCGCGTGATTGTCCTGCGCTGTGGCCATGCGTCAGCCCGCCCCCTGTTAGAAGCGGACAGTAAGATACAAGCCGCGTCTGGCAGCGTCAATGAAAAGCAGTAGGCAGTAGGCAGTAAAAGAGCGATCAGTTGAGCGGCGTGCAATCACGCCTCTCTTAAAACTGATCGCTCTTTGCTTTGCCTTAACTGCCTACCGCCTACTGCCTACTGCCTACTGCTCTCAAATCCCTTGCAGTTGCAGCGCCTGGTTGTAGTTGCGGTAGAGGGCGTTGAACTCGCGGATGGCGCGGTCGAGGGCGCGGGGGAGGTCTTCGATCTCGGCGGGGTTGAGGACGAAGTTGGCGCTGCGGATGAGGGCGGCGTGCTGGTCGCCGGTGCGCACGTCGGGCGTCATCTGCACGAGGAAGGTGCGGCGGCGCACCGCCGGGCGGAGCGCACTCATCTCGCGGTTGATGAAGGCCGCGCCCTGCTCCTGTGGGTCGAAGTCGGGCGCGAGCAGGATCACGTCCATCTGATCCTCGCGCATGCGCTCGATGGCTTGCGTGGTGTCTTCGGCGACGAAGACCTCGTAGCCGTTCTCGACCAGCACGCGCGCGACGGCGTAGCGGTGCTCCGATGAGGCGCAGACGAGCGCGCTCCGGTGGCTGCCCCAGCCGGCCCGGCCCGCCGTCTGCGACGCCTCGCTCGCCGCCGTCGTCATCGCCTGTTGCAGCAAAGACGACAGCAGCCGCGCCACCTCGTCTTTGTTCGACGCGATGGCGCTATCGCCGCCCCCGCCGCCGTCGCCGTCAGCGTCGGGCCGGAAGGCGGGCGCGGGCATCGGCTTGCCGAAGCGCGACTGCGTGGCCTGCGCCACGTCGCCCACGCCGAGCGCGCTATAGTCTGGCGCTTGCGCGGGCGGCTGCGCGTTGATGATCTGCTGACACTTCGGGCAGCGGACGGTGAAGGCGCGCGCCGGCACTTTGGCGTCGTCCAGTTGCAACCGCGCGGAACATTGCTGGCAAATGATGACCATAAGAATGAAGTGACGAGTGACGAGTGGCGAGTGCCGAGCAGGAACAAGTTCTTAACTTGTCACTCGTCACTCGTCACTCGTCACTGCTTTCAGGGTGTGATCATGTCGAGCATGGGGGCGACGCGGGGCGTATGACGCGGGGGCGGCGCGGCGGCGTGCGCTTCGGCGCGCAGGAAGTCGTCCTGCGCGGTGACGCCCTTGAGGGCGAGCAGGAGGTTGTTCTGGTTCGTGGCGAAGGGCAGCCCGTCTTCGAGCGTGACGACCTTCTGCTGGATGAACTCTTTGATCACCGAGTCGAAGTCCTGCATGCCTTCGAGCCGGCTGTCGCGCATCGCGTCGAGCAGCGTCTTGCCTTCGGTCTCGCCGTTCTGCAAGTACTCGCGCGTGCGCGGCGTGGACTTCAGGATTTCGACCGCCGCGACGCGCCCCTGCCCGTCGGCGCGCGGGATCAGGCGCTGCGACAGGATGTAGCGGAACGTCTGCGCCAGCCGCGTGCGGATGACCTCCTCCTCGTTCTTCGGGTAGAGGCCGATGATGCGGTCAATGGTCTTCGAGGCGTCAATCGTGTGCAGCGTGGAGAGGACAAGGTGGCCGGTCTCGGCGGCTTCGAGCGCGATCTCGGTCGTCTCGTAGTCGCGCATCTCGCCGACGAGGATCACCTTGGGCGCTTGCCGGAGCGCGGCGCGCAGCGCGGACGGAAAGTCTTTCGCGTCCGTGCCGATCTCGCGCTGGTTGATGGTGGCGTGGCGGTGCTGGTGCAGGAATTCTATCGGGTCTTCGAGGGTGATGATGTGGTAGTAGTGCTGGGTGTTGATGCGGTCTATGATCGCGGCGAGCGTCGAGGTCTTGCCCGCGCCGGTCGGCCCCGTGACGAGCACGATGCCGTTGCGAAGGCTTGCGATCTCCGCGAGGTGCGCGGGCAGCCCCAAGGTTTCGAGCGTCGGCACTTCGGTCGGGATGACGCGCATGACGATGGAGTAAGAGCCGCGCTGCTGGAAGATGTTGACGCGGAAGCGGACGTGCGTCGGGAGCGAGTAGCTGAGGTCGGCCGAGCCTGTGTGCGCGAGGCGCGCGGCGGCGTCCGGGTTGCCTTCGAGCAGGGTCATGGCGATGACCTCGGTCTGGTAAGGCGTCAGCTTTTGCAAGCCCAGAGGCTGCACGCTCGTCAGCTTGCCGTTGACTTCGATCTGCGGCGGCTGCCCGACGGAGAAGTTCAAATCGCTGATCTTGTCCGAGCCGAGCAGCATGCGCTCGATGATCGGCGGCAAATCGAGGAAGCTCATGCGGGCGGTCGCTCCGTGTTTCCTGAAAGTTTCGCTTGGGGTAAAGAAGAGAGGCGGGGTTCGTTGGTCGTGACAGGCGGAAAATAAGAGACCGCCTGCTCCTCTGGCATTGTCCCTAATCGAACGATTAAAGGTCAAGCGAAAAATGTGGGCCGCCGCATGGCAAGTCTCAATTATTCAGGCCTTGCAGTAGCCCGGCGGTGCGCCGCGCGATCAAGTCTGGCGCGGCGAGGAGCGCGCCGACCACGGCGACCGCGTCCGCCCCGGCGGCGAGCACCGCACGGGCGTTCTCCGCGTTGATGCCGCCGATGGCGACGAGCGGGACGGTCGGGCCGACGGCGGCGCGGACTTCTGCGACGCCCGCGAGACCGACGACCGGATCGGGGTTCGCCTTCGTCGCGGTCGCGAAGACGGGCCCGACGGCGACGTAATCAACCGGCAGCCGCGCGGCGGCACGCGCCTGCGCGACGTTGTGCGTGGAGTAGCCGATGATCGTCTCCGGCCCAAGCAGGCGGCGCGCGGCCGCCGGATCGAGATCGTCCTGGCCGAGATGCACGCCGTCCGCCCGCAGGGCGAGCGCGATGTCGGCGCGGTCGTTGATGATGAGGCGTGCGCCGCGCGCGCGGGCAACTCGCAGGGCTGCTTCGGCCGCCGCGTAGAACTCGCGCGGGGCGGCGTGCTTCTCGCGCAACTGGACGAGCGTCGCGCCGCCGTCGCATAGGCGCGCTACCTGCTCGGCGTGCGCGAGACCGGTGAGGCGCGCGTCGGTGATCGGATAAAGCTTAGGGAGAGAGAATCTCTTCATGCTGAAGCGTACAGGGTCGGGACGCTAAAAAATTAACCACGAGAGCACACGAAAGCACACGAAGCCCGAACCGACACGAAGCCCGCACGTCTCGTATTTCTGCTTCTTAGCAGTTTTTGCTTCATGTTGTTTCGTGTGCTTTCGTGGTTACTGCCTTTCCCGCCAACGCGGCCTCCGGCTTTGCTTCGGGCCACGGAGACCTGCTAAGTTCAACGCACATCATTTCGGACGAAGGATAAACCAATGGCACTCGTCGGGGCTAACGAGTTGAAGCGGAAGATGCTGATCGCGGTGGACGGTCAGCCTTACCTGGTCGTGGAAGTGTTCTTCGCCTCGCCCACGGCGCGCGGGGCGGCGACGATGGTGCGGACGAAGCTCCGCCACCTGCTGACGGGCGCGGTGCAGGAGCGGAGCTTCAAGGCGAGCGAGAAGTTTGCCGAGCCGGACGTGCAACTGACGCCCGCCTCGTTCCTCTACGCGGACGCGGACGGCATGCACTTCATGGACGAGACGAGCTACGAGCAGTTCGCCCTGGACGACGAGCAGATCGGCGACGCGCGCGGCTACCTGAAGGAGAACACGTCGGTGCAGGTCTTGAAGTACAACGGTGCGCCCGTCTCGCTTGAGTTGCCGCAGTTCGTCGAACTAGCCGTCACCCACACCGAGCCGGGGCTGCGCGGCGACACGGCGGCGGGCGGCGCGACCAAACCGGCCACGCTCGAAACCGGCCTCCAGGTGCGCGTGCCGCTCTTCATCAAGGAGGGCGAGGTCGTCCGCGTCAACACGCAGACGGGCGAAGTGGCGGGCAGAGCGTGAGGGATTGCGGAATGCGGATTTCGGATTGCGGATTGTAGAGGACAGTCGTCTTTCTAATCCGCAATCGGAAATCCACATTCCGCAATTTCACTTGGTTTCACTCTAACGAGACCCGGACGGGTGCGGTCAGTTGCACGTGGCCCCAGGAGATTTTGAGCGTGACGTTCTTTATCTCTTCCTTCTGCGGCGTCAGGCTGATGGTTAACTTCTCGGTCAACTCCGGGGCGCTCGCCGACGCCATCGGCACTTTGAACTCGACCGGCGCGCCGTTGATGGCGAACGGATCGAGGCGGGTTTTGCGGGCCTTCGCCGGGTCTATGAAGGCGAGACTCCAACTTGCGCCGTCGGGGGCGCGGTAGAGACCCAAGTACCAGAGGCCGACGGGCACGTCCTGCCCGGCGATCTTGAGCGGGACGTTGGTGTCGAGCACCGTCCAGTAATTGTCGCCGAGCCGCCAGACCCGCCCCCTGGTGGCCTGCCCGAACGCCGCCGGGTCGTCATACTCTTTCTTCCAGACGGGGCGGCCGAAGTTGACTGTGAGTTCGCCTACGGCCACGTTCTTCTCCTGATCCCAGTACAGGATTCTGCTCGTCCCGCGCTCGCCGAGCGCCGGCTCGCTGAAGGCGACCGTGGCGGGTTTCTTCTCCTGGGCCTGCAAGCCGAGTGCGAGGCCGAGGATCATTACGAGGGCGGCGCAGCTTCGCTTCATCGCAAACCTCCGCGGACAGTTTTGGCCCGCATTATACAGCGATTGGCAATAGCGTGCGCACAAGTCTCCTGTCAGTACGCCTGCCGCAAGCGGGCGGGCGGCGTTATGCTGAATCGCCGGCCAGAGCGAGGTAGGGAAAGGGCATAACCACAAAAGCACACGAAGCGACACGAAGTAAGGCGCACGAACTTCCGTGCCACTCGTTTCGTGTCATTTCGTGTGCTTTCGTGGTTACTGCCTTCCCCTGCCCCGCGTGCGGTCGTCAGTTGAGGTTGGTCTTAAAGTCCGAGCCGCTGCCGCGCCGGTAGTCGAACTGCTGCATGGCGGGCGGCAGGTAGGGTTCTTTGCGGAAGGGCGCGCCTTTGGTCATGGCCCAGCGTTGCAGCCAGGAGATGCCGACCGCGCCCGTGTAATTGTCCGGCAGACTATAGGCCGGATCGCTCTGCGCCTCGTCAATCGTGACGAACTGATAGCCGCGCCGCTCCAGCATCGTGAGCAGTTCGTCCATGCGGTCGGCGTTCAGCCCGCTCGCCATCAGCAGGAGTACCTGCGGCGGCTCGTAGCCGAGCGTGTCGCGCGCGAGCTGTTCGTAGAACTCGAACATGCGCTCCATGTAGGGCACGTACTCGTCGCCGATGCGCTTCATCGCCGCCTCGTCCTCGTTGCGCCGCGCGTTCGCCCACGCCTGCCCGAAGACCCAGTCCATGTTGTCAATCGTCACCTGGTGGATGCGGTAGCCCCGCTCGGCGAGAAACTTCTCGCACGCCTCTTTGGTCGCGCGGTCGGGGCCGGTGTTGAGGAACGGGTAGCTGAAGTAGCGCAGCCGCAGCCCGCGCTCGGCGAGCAGGCGGCTCGTCACCTCTTCGCCGCGCGTGACGTTCTGCTCAAACTGCGCGAGCGGCGTCTTGTACAGGCTCGGATGCGAGAAGGTCTGCGTGCCCAACTCGAAGCCCGCGTCGAGCCAGTTGCGCAAAAGCTGCACGCGCTCCTCGTCGAGTTGGCCGGCGGCGTAGAGGCCGTTCTCGCCGACGAAGCCGATGGCGGGCGCGCCGTGCGCTTGCAGTGTGCTGATGAGCTTGCGCTGGTCGCGCGCGGCGCGCGGGTTGTGGTAGGTCTGAAAGGCCGGCATGCTGACGAACGTGACAGCCACTTTGCGCTTCGTCTTCACGGCGGGCGTGAGCTTCTGCGGTTCGGGCGCGTCGTAGCGACTGTAAGAGGCGAACGTCTGCGCGCCGGCCCAGACGCTCAGGAGCGCGCCGAACATGAGGACGAGACCGGCGCTCAAGGGTGCGCGCCGCGTCGCCGTCGTCTGTGGTTGCAAGAGTCTGTGTATGCGTTGCATGAGAGAACCTCCGTTCGCGGCGACAACGAGGGAGACGCCCGTGCGGCGACGCAGAGTTTCAAGTGTGGTCAGGGCGCGGGCGTAGACGAGCACGTCGCCCGTTGCCGCCACGGCCAGATCGTCGCAGCAGTGTTCGCGCTCGGCGCGCACACGCCGCGACAGCCACCAGACAGCCGGGTGGTAGAAGAGCAGAGTCTCGATAATTGTTTGCAGCAGGTTGACGAGATAATCGTGACGGCGCACGTGTGCCAACTCGTGCGCGATGATGGCTTCGAGTTGCGGCGCGCTCAAATTCGTCAGCGCGCACGCCGGGAGCAGTATCACGGGGCGCAGGTAGCCGACGACCGCCGGCACTTCGACGAGCGCGGACGCGCATAGCCGGACGGGCCGTGAGACCCGCAGCCGCCGCGCCAGCCGCGTCAGTGTCTCCTGCCAGACGCGCGACGCGAGCGGCGCGGGCTCACGCTTGAGTCGCCGCGCCAGCACGAACCCGCCCACAAGGCGCAGCGACAAGAGACACGTGCCCGCGAGCCACGCGAGCACCAGCCACGGCAGCGCGAACGCGAAGTGCGTCGCCGCCCAGAGGCGCAAAGAGGTGTGCGCATCGGCCGCGCCGTCGAAGAGATCGGCCGGCTGTTCAGCCGCGATAGGCAGCCCGACCGCAGGCTCAACTTGCGAGCGGCGCGCGGTCAACGGCGCGTCGCTCTGTGTCGCAACTTGCTCGTGCGCGGCAGGAGTCGGCGATGAGCCAAGCCACAGCAAGGTCACGACGGGACAGGCGAGCAGCAGCAGTAGTCCCGCGCAGGCCGCCGCGTAACGCGCTTCGGCCGGCGCGCGGCGGAGCAGCAGATGTTCCGCGCCCGCGTAAAGGGCCGCGACGAGCGCGCCCTGCCAGACGAAGTGCAGGAGCGCCCAGCCGAGCGCGGCGACGGCGCGGTGCGCGAGTAAGGTTTCGAGTGCGCTCATTTCTTCCCCCGCTCGAACTCGTCTAGCAGCTTGCGAATCTGCGCCAACTCTTCATCAGAACTTTTCTGCGCCGACAGCGCGTGCATGACGAGCTTCGCGGCCGAGCCGCCGAAGGCGCGCTCAAGCAGATCGCCGACGAGTTGCCGCTGCGTCTCGTGTTCGGCGAGCCGCGCCGCGTAGACGTGCGCGCGCTGGCGCTCGTCGCGCTCGACCAGCCCCTTCTCCGCCATGATCTGCATTAGCTTCAGGACGGTCGTGTAGCCGGTCGTCCTAGACTTGCCGAGCGCCGCGTGCACCTCGCGCACGGTCGAGGGGCCGCGCTGCCAGAGCACGCTCAGGATGGCCAACTCCGCGTCGGTCGGGCGCGGCTTGCTGCGTTTCGTCACCATGCCAGTCTCCGCCTCGCACCAGGGAATGCGACGGGCGACACCTTACTACGAAAGATTTCGTATTGTCAACGAAATTTTTCGTACTTGATTACCGCTTGCGTCTTTGCGTGAGGCTATTGCGCACGAAAGAGAAGCCTCACGCAAAGGGCGCAAAGGCGCAAAGGAAGAGAGCGCAAAGAAGATCAGGCGGTCAGTTGGTCGGCGGCAGGCAGCGCGGCGCGGGTGGGCTGGCGGCGGTCGGGCAGTTGCCAGGTGGGCCGCTCCGGGCCGAAGGGCATGGTCAATATTTTGCCGAGCGTCAGTTCGGCCGGCGCGCGGTAGGCGGGGACGCCGATCTGGATGTCGGCCTGCGGCACGTCGAGGCGGAGCGTGCCGTGCAGCCAGTCCCAGACGGTCAGGCCGCTCGACCAGTTGCTGTCGGTCTCCGATTTGACGAATGAGTGATGGATGCCGTGCATGCGCGGCGTGACGACGAGCCGGCAGAGGCGGCGTTCGACCTCGACGGGCAGGCGCACATTCGAGTGGTGGAACATAATCGAGAGCAGCAGGAGCGTCTGCCAGATGGAGAGCGCCTGCGGCGTGACGCCGATGAGGACGACCTGCGCCGCGCGCCAGGGGACGGAGAGCGCCAGTTCGCCGAAGTGAAAACGCAAGGCGGTCGAGGCGTCGAGTTCCAGATCGGCGTGGTGGACGACGTGGCAGCGCCAGAGCAGTGGCACGCGGTGCGTTAGCATGTGCCACACGTAGAGCGTGTAGTCGAGCAGCACGACGGCAAGCGCGATTTCCAGCCACGCCGGCAGGCGCACGAGTTTGAGCAAGCCCCAGCGCCGCCGCTCGACCAGCCGCGTGAGCGGCGCGACGAGCGGCGCTTCGGCGAGTTGCAGCACGACTGCGCCCGCGCCCGCGACGGCGAGGTTGCGCGCCTCGCGGCGCAGTTTCGGCTCGACCGCGGCGCGGCGCAGAGGTCGCCTGCGCTCAAGCCACGCGAGCGCCGCGAACACGCCGACGATGAGCGGCACGCCGAGCCACGCCGGCACTTTACGCCCGCGCTCTTTTCGCTCTTCCCTTTTCATCGTGTTCACTCCCGCGCACAGGCGCGTAGCCGCGCGCGAGCCGGCGCGGGTGTACGCCCAACCAATAGAGACCTTGCAGAACAGACCAGCGCGCGAAGGTGAGCGCGAAGCTGCGCCCGGCGAAGCGGCGCGCGGAGGTGACAAGTTCCGCGTCCAGGTGCACGAAGCGCCCGCACCGTTTTAGTCGGCGCAGCAGGTCGAGGTCTTCAAAGATGGGGAACGGGCGGAAGCCGCCGCACTGTTCATAGACCGCACGCCGGACGAAGAAGCCGGAGTCGCCGTAAGCCAGCCCCAGGCGGCGCAGACGCGGGTAGAGCCACGTGAGAAAGCGCGCCGCCCCGTCCGTGCCGTCGAAGCGCAGGCGGAAGTTGCCGCCGACCGCCCGCGCGTCCTGCGCGAGCGCCGCCGCGATGCGCTCGACGGCGTCAACGGGCGGCAGCGTGTCGGCGTGCAGAAACCAGAGCGCGTCGCCCCGCGCGGCGCACGCGCCCGCGTGCAGTTGCGCCCCGCGCCCGCGCTCGCTCTCAACGACGCGCGCGCTGCCACGCCTTGCGACGCCCAACGTCTCGTCGCGGCTGCCGCCGTCCACGACGATCACTTCCGTCTCGCCGCCGAGGGCGCGCAGCGCGGCGAGCGTCGCGCCCAGGGTCGTCGCCTCGTCGAGCGTGGGGATGATGATCGAGACCAGCATGTCTGCGCTGCCACGTACAGAGCGTGCGCGCCCGGCCGTGTTTTAATGGTTGACCCGGAGCGGCGAAATAGTCAAAACTAAGCGCGCTCAAACGACAACTCGCGCGCGTACTTTAGCCGCCGCCGACACGGGAAGCAACGGCACGCGCGCCGGCCGCCACGCTTGGAGGAGACCATTACACACACGGATGCAGATGGCCACGACACAACCCCGCTGATGGTGCTGGTGGTCGAGGACTTCGAGGACACGCGCTACCTGATGCGGCTGGAGTTGGAGCGGCGCGGCTTCCGCGTGCTCGAAGCCGTGGACGGCGAAGAGGGCGTCGCGGTGGCCGCGCGCGAGCACCCCGACATCATCCTCATGGACATCGGGCTGCCGGGCGTGGACGGCATCGAGGCCACGCGCCGCATCCGCGCGCAGGCGGACGAGCGCGACCTGCTCATCGTCGCCCTGACCGCGCACCACGAGACCGAGTACCGCGCCAACGCCCTCGCCGCCGGCTGCGACGCCTACCTCACCAAGCCGATTGACTTCGACTGGCTCATAGACCTCCTGGGCCGTCTGCTGCCCTGACGCACCCGACCGCCCCGGACAAGCAACACATAAACCGCCCCGAAGAGGTGTACATGAAGACCCTACCGCTCATCGCCCTGACCTGCCTGTGCCTCGCGGCCGTGCCGTTCGTGCGCGCGCAGAAGGCCACGCCGAAACCGCAGAGCGCCGCCGCGTTCGATGCCTTCTGGCCGAAGTTCCAGGCGGCCGTGGCGCAGAACGACAAAGCGGCCGTCGCCGCCATGACCAAGTTTCCGCTGACGATGCCTTACGGCGTGCCGGCCGTGAAGACGAAGGCGCAGTTCCTGCAACGCTACGCGAAGATTTTCGACGCCGCGACGCGCAAGTGCTTCGCCTCGGCGCAGCCCGAACGCGAGAACAATAAGAGCGCGCGCTACAACGTCCTGTGCGGCGAGGCGATGCTCTACGAGTTCGATCTGGTCGGCGGCACTTATAAGCTCGTCACCGTTGACAACATCAACGAATGAGCGCCGGGGCGCTCCGCTCCATGTGACCGTGCTGCGCGCCGCGCGTGCCTCCGACACAAGAAAGGGCGCGCACGGCGAGACGTGACTCTCGCGCGGTGCGCGCCCTCCCGTGCCGGCGTGAGCGGCGGCCGAGGCCCAGCTAAGACTTCCTGCCGCCGCCCTCGCGCCGGGCTTATTCCATCCGCCCGTTGACTGACACGGTCTGCGCGGCGTCTGACTGCTTCGCGCCGCGCGCCAACTCGCGCACGCGGACGCGCTCCGCTTTCGATCTCGGCAGTTCGCGCCCCGACTGCGTGCCCGGCGTCCAGACGCGGAAGAGGAAGTTCGTGTCGCCGTAGCGATGGAAGTCGAGCTGCGCCGCCGCGCTCTCCTTGGTTGCCTCGACGCGGTTGGTCAGCACGCTCTCGGTCGTGCGCCCGTCGGCGCTCTGCAAGAGCAGCAGGCTGTCGTTATCGCGCGTCATCTGTTTGACGGTGTACGTGCCCGCCGGCAGCGTCCGCTTGCCGACCACGAAATCGAAGGGCACGTTGACACGGATGCGCCGCGCCGCCTGCGCCTGCGCCGCGAACGAAGCGGCCATGATGAAGCCGATCAGAAGGATTGCGCTCAGTACCTGTCTTTTCATCTCTAACCTCCTACGGTCAGTCGCGTTATAATTTCCGCCGCGCCGGGTTCGCACCTTCCGGGTCGCGCCTGCGACCCGCTCTCCCGCCGCGCGCCAGACCATACGCCCGCGTCGGAACAAAGGTCTTTAGAACGCGTTTAAGAAACTGACAAATTGCGCTGCAAGAGTTATTAAAGAGTTTTCAAAACGGGGCTATGGGTAGTCAGGTCAAACAGTTATTCGAGTTTGGGCCGTTCCGGCTCGACACGGGCGAGCGCGTGCTGACGCGCGCCGGTGCGCTCGTGCCGCTGACGCCCAAGGCGCTCGACACGCTCATCGCGCTCGTCCGCCACGCCGGGCACGTGGCGGAGAAGGACGAACTGCTGAAGGAGGTCTGGCCCGACACGTTTGTCGAGGAGGCGACGCTCGCGCAGAACGTCTTCACGCTGCGCAAGGCCCTGGGCAATGGGCAGGGCGATGGGCTGAAGTACATTGAGACCGTCCCGCGCCGCGGCTACCGCTTCGTCGCGCTCGTGCGCGAACTGCCTTACGAGCAGGCGCGAGTTAAAGAGGACGCACGGGCGGAGACTGGACTCGGTGAGCCGGAGGCGCAGGCGGAGTTTGCGGCGTCGGCTTTACCGGCGACCGTGAGCGTCGCGCCGCCCGTTGCGCACAGCAGGCTCGGCGCGTTCGTGATCGGCGCGGCGCTCGTGGCGGCGCTCGCGCTCGTGGTCTTCCTGTTTTACAAGTTCGCCGTGCGGCGCGAGGCGCAGACGGCCGGACGCCGCCCCGCGCCCGCCGAGGCGATGAAGCTCGTGCGCCTGCCGATCAACGGCCGCGTGGGCGCGGCCGTCATCTCGCCCGACGGGCAGTACGTCGCCTACATCGCGGAGGAGGCGGGGCGGCGCAGCATCTGGATCAGGCAGGCGACGACCGCGAGCCGCGCCCAGCAGATCGTCGCGCCGGGCGAGGCGACGCCCGTCGGCCTGGACTTCTCGCGCGACGGCAAGTTCGTCTATTACGCCACGGTCTCGCCGGAGAACAACGCCGGGGCCGCGCTCATGCGCGTGCCCGCGCTCGGCGGCACGCCCAAGCAGGTCGCCCCGAACCTGCAAAGCCGCCCCAGCTTCGCGCCCGACGGCCACCACTACGTCTTCCGCCGCATAGACTTCACACAGCCCCGGCCCGAAAGCGCGCTCGTCATCGCCGACGTGGACGGCGGCGGCGAGCGCGTCCTGGCGAAGCGCACCGCGCCCGCCTTCCTCGACCTGCCCGCATGGTCGCCCGACGGCCAGACCATCGCCTGCGCGACCGGCAACCTCGGAGAGTCGCCCGGCTACGTCTCCGTCCTCACGGTGCGCGCAAGCGACGGCGCGGAGCAGCCCTTAGGCGCGGGGCGCTGGAATAACATCGGCGACATCGCGTGGCTGCCCGACGGCGGCGGCCTCGTCGTCACGCTCGCAGAGGCCGAGTTGAGTCCGTTGCAACTGTGGGAACTCTCCTACCCGCGGGGCGAGGCGCGCCGCATCACCAACGACCTGAGCGGCTACGCGGGCGTGAGCCTGACGGCGGACGCGAAGACGCTCGTCACTCTACAGACCGACGTGGTCTCGAACGTCTGGGTCGCGCCCGCGGGCGACGCGGCGCGCGCCGCGCAGATCACGCAGGGGCCGGGCAAGTACGACGGCTCATACGGGCTGTCGTGGACGCCGGACGGGCGGCAGATCGTGTACGCTTCGATTGCGAGCGGCGCGTGGGACATCTGGCGGATGAACGCGGACGGCAGCGGCGCGCAGCAGTTGACCGTGGACGCGCGCTCGAACTACGGCCCCTCTGTCTCGTCCGACGGCCGCCACATCGTCTTCGTCTCCAACCGCGCGGGCGGCGCGTTCCACGTCTGGCGCATGGACGCCGACGGCCAGAACCCGTTGCAACTCACCAACGGCGACGGCGAGAATTTCGCGCACGTCACGGCGGACGGCCGCTGGGTCGTCTATGCGTCGGTCGGCTACACGCAGCCGAACTACGTCTGGAAAGTGCCGATTGACGGCGGCACGCCCGTGCGTCTGACCGACAAGACTTCCTCGTGGCCCTTCCCCGCGCCCGACGGCAAGACTTTCATGTGCGCCTACCAGCCCGACCCGAACGTGCCGGCGAAGCTGGCCGTCGTCTCGCTCGACGGCGGCCCGCCGCTCAAGCTGTTCGACACGCCGCAGACCTTCCGCGCCAACACCGTCTGGTCGCCCGACGGGCGCGCTCTCTACTTCCTCGACAGCCGCAACGGCGTCGCGAACGTCTGGGCGCAACCCGTTGACGGCGGCCCGCCCCGCGCCGTGACCGACTTCAAGACCGAGGGCGTCATCGCCTACGACTTCGCGCGCGACGGTCGCCTCGCCTGCGCGCGCGGCGTCGAGACCAGCGGCGTCGTGCTCGTCAAAGATTTCAGGTAAGCAGGATTTCAGTTAAGGCGGGCGCGTTCTCTTTACCGTGCCCGGCCCGCCGTAGGATAATGCCGCCCTCCTCCGGGCGTTTAATTTTCAATCCAGGGAATGCCTTTATACTCCCGCCGACGCCGCCCGTGACGGACAAGATGAAACCATGCGGCGCATAGCCAACCACAGGGCCGGCGCACGACTGCGCGGCGCGCTCGCGTGCGTGCTCTGCCTCGCCGCCCACGCGACGATCCGAGCACAAACACCGACCGACACGCCCGCCCCGCAGCCCGCCGCGGCCGGTCTCTCCTTCGAGCAGATTTATGAACTGGCGGCGCGCGACAACCTGCAAGTCAACGCCGTGCGCCAGCGCCGCGCCGTCGCCGAAGCCGACGTGCTCATCGCCGGCCAGCGCCCGAACCCTGAGTTCATCGCCGGCTACACGCGCTCCGAGCCGCGCCTGAACTACTCCGTCTCGCAACCCGTCGAGTTGGGCGGCAAGCGCGCCCGCCGCATCGAGGTCGCGCGCAACGAGCTACGCCTGACCGAGTTGGACGTGGACGCCGCCCTGCGCACGCTCCGCCGCGATGTGCGCGCCGCTTATTTCAACCTCGCGCTCGCGCGCAACACGCGCGACACGGGGCGGCAGGCCGTGGACGAGGCGAAGGCGCTGGCCGATCTGGCGCGCGCACGCTTCGAGGCCGGCGACATCGCGCAGTTTGAAGTCCTACAGGCCGATCTGGCCGTCGCCCGCGCGACCAACGATCTGGCGCGGCTGGAAAACGCCGAGCGCGTCACGCGCGCGGGTCTCAACCAACTGCTCAACCGCGCCGCGGACGCGCCGCTCGATCTGCGCGACTCGCTCTTCGGCCCGCCCGCGCCCGTCGCCACGTCCGAGCTGATCAACCGCTCGCTCGCGCAGAACGTCGAGCTGCGCACGGTCGAGCAACAGATAGCGACGGAAGAGAGCCGGCTGCGCCTGGCGCGCGCGCAACGTGTGCCCGACCTGCTGCTCGAACCCGGCGTCGAGAGCATTGATCCGTCGCTGCCGAACAACTACGGCTTCAAGATGCAAGTCACCGTGCCGCTCCCGCTCTTCAACCGCGGGCGCGGCGAGTTGGCGCGCAGCAATGCCCTCATCGCCCAACTCCGCGCCGAGCGCGACGCCGCGCGCCAGCGCATCTCCGCCGAGATCGGCCAGGCCGCGCTCCGCCTCGACTACGCGCGCGAGCAGTTGGCTTTCTACGAGACGCGACTCCTACCTGACGCCGAGCGCGTCCGCCAGCTTGCGAACGAATCTTATCGCGCGGGGCAGACGAGCCTGCTCGCCGTCATAGACGCCGCGCGCAACGCACGCGAGGTGCGGCAGGGCTACTTGCAGGCGCTCTTTGATTACCAGGCGGCGCTCGCCGATCTGGAACAGGCCGCCGGGGTGAGACTGTGACGAGAGACGCACGCGAGGCAGACGTGAAGAAGCGCGCCGGCAAGCACGAGGCCGCGCGCACCGTCGTCGAGCGCGTCAGCTACGAGCGGACTGCGCGCCGCCGCCCGCGCTGGCTCGCGCCGTTCGCCGTCCTTGCGTGCGCGCTCGTGCTGCTCGCGCTCGTCGTGTGGCTCGTGCGCGGGCGCGGACAGGCGGAGCAGGAGGTCGAGCCGGTCGTCGAGGTCGAAGTCGCGCCGACGACGCGCGCCGAGATGCGCGAGTACGTCGAGGCGGGCGGGACGCTCAACGCGCTGCCCGGTCACGAGGCGAGTTTCAGCGCGGCGACCGCCGGGCGCGTGACGCGCGTGCTCGTACAGGTGGGCGAGCACGTCACTGCGGGGCAGACGCTCGCCGAGCTTGATCGCAGCGTGCTGGCGGCGCAGGTGCGCCAGGCTGCGGCGGCCGTCACGCAGGCGCGTGCGACAGCTGTGCAGGCCAGGGCCGCGTCGGGCGCGCAGAGTCAGACCATCGCCACCGATCAGATCAGGCAGGCCGAGGCCGCACTTGCACAGGCGCGCGCCAACCAGACGCAGGCGCAGAACACGCTCGCGCGTCAGCGCACGCTGTTCGAGCGCGGCATCGTCGCGCGCAAGGATGTTGAAGAGGCACAGACGCAGGTGACGGTGACGACGCAGGCCGCGGCGCAAGCCGAATCGGCGCTCGCGGCGGCGCGCGTCAACGCCACGCGCGGCGTCGGCGAGGCGCGCACGCAGGCGGCCGTCTCGGCGGGCGGCGTCGCGGCGGCACAGGCGGCGCTCGCCGTTGCGCAGGCGGAACTCGCGCGCGCCGCCATCCGCGCGCCCATCAGCGGCACGGTGACGAAGCGCGCGATCAACGACGGCGAGACGGTCGATCCCGCGACGCCCGCGTTTGAAGTCATAGACGCCGCCACGCTCGATCTCGTCGCCAACCTGCCGGCCGGCTATCTCGGTCGCATCAAGACGGGCGACCTCGCGCTCGTGCGCGTCGAGCCGTTCCCTGATAGGGAGTTCACCGGCGGCGTCGTGCAGGTCGCGCCGTCGGTTGACCCGCAGACCAACACTGTCGCCGTGCGCGTGCGCCTGGCGAACCCGCAGGGCGAGTTGAAGGCCGGGCTGTACGCCACGGCGCGCATCGCCGTCGAGATTCACCACGACGCGCTCGTCGTGCCCGAAGCGGCGCTCGTCGTCGCGGGCGACGAGACGTTCGTCTTCGTGCCACACGAGGACAAGGTTGAGCAGCGCCCGGTCGCGGTCGGCATACGCGCCGACGGGCGCGCGGAGATCACGGACGGCTTGAAGGCCGACGAGCGCGTGGTGACGACCGGCGCGTTCGGCCTGAGCGATGGCGCGCAGATCAAGATCGTCGCGGCGCAGGAGACAGACAAGCACAAGGAAGGCAGTCCGGGCGAAGATAAAAGCGGCGCGGGCAAGCGCGGCGGCGGGGGCGACGAGAAATGAACATCGCGCGCTTCGCCGACCGGCATCACAAGGCGACCTACCTCGTCGTCGCGCTGCTGTGCGTCGCGGGGTTGTACAGCGCGACGCAACTGCCGTCGAGCATCTACCCGGAGGTCGAGTTCCCGCGCATCGTCATCGTCGCCGAGGGCGCGCAGCTTGAGCCGCGCAACATGGTGACGGCCGTGGCACGCCCGTTGGAGAACGCGGTTAGCGAGTTGCAGGGCGTCCAGATCGCGCGCGTCACCTCGCGCGCCGTGCGCGGCTCGGCCGAGGTCTCCGTGCAGTTCGCGCCGGACACGGACATGCAGCTTGCGCTGCAACTCGTCCAGGCGAAGGTCGGCGAGGCGCAGGGCGAGTTGCCCGCCGGCATGACGGTTGATGTCGAGCGGCTGACGCCCTCAGTCTTCCCCATCATCAGCTACAACGTCACGGGCGCACCGCCCGCCACGCTGCGCGATCTGGCGACGTACACCATCCGCCCGCGCCTCGCACGTCTGCCCGGCGTGGCGCAGGCGCGCGTCGAGGGCGGCGACGTGCGCGAGATCGAGATCATCGTCGCGCCCGCGCGGCTGGCGGCCAATCATCTGACCATTGCGCAGATCGAGAACGCCGTCGCGCAGACGAGCGCCGTCTCCGCGGTCGGGCGCGTGAGCCGCGACTACCAGCAGTACAACGTGCTCGCGACCGGCGAGGCTTTGTCGTTAGACGACGTGCGCCGCATTGTCGTCGCCACGCCAAGCTCGGCCGACGCGAGGCCCGAGGACAACGGCGCGGATCGCGTGGCCGTCCGCGTCGGCGACGTGGCGGAGGTGCGCTACGGCGCGGAGGATCGCACCAGCATCTTCACGGGCGACGGCGTGCCGGCCGTGCTCTTGAGCATCACGCGGCAGATCGGCGGCAACACCGTCCGGATCGCGGACGAGGTCGAGCAGGCGATGGCGGAGTTGCGCCCGCAACTCCCGCGCGGCGTCCGCGTCGAGCGCGTCTATAACCAGGCGGCGCTCGTCAGTTCTTCCATCGCCAATGTGCGCGACGCAATCCTCGTCGGCGGCCTGCTCGCCGTCGTCGTGCTGCTCGCCTTTCTGGGTCACGTGCGCATCACCGTGATCGCGGCAACGACCATCCCGCTCACCGTCGTCATCACCTTCTTCTTCATGCGCCTGTTCGGGCAGACGTTCAACCTGATGAGCCTGGGCGGCATCGCCGTCGCCATCGGGCTGGTGATTGACGACGCGGTGGTCGTGGTCGAGAACATCGAGCGCCACCTGCGCCGCCGCCGGGCCGAGCACCGGCGCGACGCGATCTACGGCAGCGTCGGCGAGTTGATGGCGGCGGTCGTCGGCTCGACCGTCACGACGGTTGTCGTCTTCCTGCCGCTCGTGCTGCTGGAAGGCGTGACGGGGCAGTTCTTCGCCGCGCTCTCGGTCGCGCTCACCGTCGCGGTGCTCGTCTCGCTGGTGCTCGCGCTCACGCTCATCCCTTTGCTGGCGGATAAATTCCTGCGTGAAGGCGACGCGGACGCGCCGCCGCAGACCGCGCGCGACGACAGCCGCGTCGAGCCGGAAGACGGGGCGGGCGCGATGGTCGAGGTGGACAGAAGCCGCCGCCTCGCGTACCGCATTCAGCGCGTGCTTGGCGGCGTCGAGCGTTCTTACGTCGCCGCGCTCGCCTGGGTCTTCGCGCACCGGCGCGTGGCGCTCGTCGCCACGCTCGCGGCCGGCGCGCTCGGCGCGCTCATCTACACGCGCGTCGAGACGGGCTTCCTGCCGGAGATGGACGAGGGCGGCTTTGTGCTCGACTACCGGCTGCCGCCGGGCACGTCGCTCGCGGAGACGAACAAGGTCGTCGCGCAGATCGAAGCGATCCTGCGGCAGACGCCGGAGGTCGCCGCCTTCTCGCGCCGCACCGGCTCGCAGCTTGGCTTCTTCGCCACCGACCCGAACGAGGGCGATATCCTCGTGCGCCTGAAGGACGACCGCAAACGCGATTCGGACGAGGTGATTGACGATCTGCGCGCGCAGATCGAGGGGCAGTACCCGCAGGCGAACGCGGAGTTCGTGAAACTGTTGGAGGACGTGATCAACGATCTCGCGGGCGAGCCGCGCCCGGTCGAGATCAAGCTGTTTGGCAACGACCTGCAAGTCTTGCAGCAGGCGGCGACCGAGCTGGGCGAGCGGGTCGAAAAGATTCCGGGCGTGGTCGAACTCTACAACGGCGTCAGCGAAGGCTCACCAGAACTCGTCGCGCGGATCGATCCGGTGCGCGCAGGTCGCGCCGGTCTGACCGTGCAGGCGATCTCGGAGCAACTGAACGGCGCGCTCCTGGGCCGCCGCGTCACGCAGATACGCGAGGGCGACCGGCTCGTCGGCGTGCGCGTGCGCCTGCCCGACGAGACGCGCTTCGACTTCGCGCAGATCAGCAACGTCCCCATCACCACGCCCGCCGGTGTAACTGAACCGCTCGCCGCCTTCGCCGAGATCAAACGCGAGGCCGGGCAGAGCGAGCTTGTGCGGCAGGATCAGCGGCAGATGATCGCCATCACGGCGGGCCTGAGCGGGCGCGGTCTCGGCTCGGTCACGAACGACGTGCGCGCGCTCTTGGCGAAGACGAATCTGCCGCCCGGCGTGACTTACGAACTCGGCGGGCAGTACGCGAGCCAGCAGACGGCGTTCCGCGGCCTGCTGATGGTCTTCGCGCTCGCGCTGGCGCTCGTCTTCATCGTGCTCGTCGTGCAGTTCCGTTCCTACACGAAGCCGCTTATCATTCTGTTCGCCGCGCCGGTCTCGCTCGTCGGCGCGCTCGCGGCGCTGTGGCTGACGCGCACGCCGCTCAACATCTCTTCGTTCATGGGCTTGATCATGCTCATCGGCTTGGTGGTGAAGAACGGCATCATCCTGCTCGACTACACGGACAAGCTGCGCGCCGAGCGCGACGTGCCCTTGCAGGCGGCGCTCAGCGAGGCGGGGCGCGTGCGCCTGCGCCCGATCTTGATGACGACGCTCTGCACCATCTTCGGCCTCCTCCCGCTCGCCATCGGTCTGGGCGCGGGCGCGGAGTTGCAACGCCCGCTCGCCGTCGCCGTCATCGGCGGCTTGACCCTTTCGACTTTCATCACGCTGCTCGTCGTGCCGACGCTCGCGCTCGAACTTGAGCGCGCGGGCCGGCGCGGGCGCGCGCGCGTCTACGCCGAGGCGGGTTGAAGTCATGAAGCGCGCGCCGTTGTTGTTAATGATCTGCGTCTGGCTCGCGCTCGCCGCGCCGACGGCGCGCGCGAAAGGCGCGGCGTGGATTTCCCTGCGCTCGCCCAACTACCTGTTCGTCGGCGACGCGGCGGCGGCAGACATGCAGCAGATCGCGCGGCGCTTCGAGCAGTTCCGCGCGGTCTTCACGGCGCAGTTTCCGGCCGCCGGCTTGAACTCGCCCGTCCCGACCGTCGTCGTCGTCTTCAGAAACGAAGAGGGCTACAAGCCTTTCCGCCCGCTCTACCAGAACCGCCCGGTTGACTTCGCCGGTTATTTTCAGTCGGGGCTGGACGTGAACTACGTCGCGCTGCCGGCGGGCGGGTCGGGGCGCGAGGCTTACGCCAAAATCTTTCACGAGTCGGTGCACCTGCTGATCGACAGCCGTGCGCGCCGTATGCCCGACTGGCTGAACGAGGGGCTGGCGCTCTACTACAGCACGTTCGAGCTGTCGGACGCCGACGGCCGCGCCGTCATCGGCCGCCCCATCGCCGAATACCTGCGCACCCTGCGCACGCGCGGCTTGCTCCCGCTCGCCACGCTGTTCGCCATCGAGCGCGACTCGGCGGACTACAACGAGGCGGATAAGAGCAGCCTCTTCTACGCCGAGTCGTGGGCGCTGGCGCACTATCTCATCTCCGGGCACGGCGGGCGGCGGCAACTGCAAATCCTCCGCTTCCTCGAACTGTGCGCGGCGGGCGTGCCGCCGGAGGAGGGGTTTCGCAAAGGCTTCGGGGTTGACTACGCGGGGATGGAGCGCGAGTTGAACGCCTACCTGGCCGAGGAGATAACCGGCGTCAAGTACGCCGACGCCAGTCTGCCCGCGGGGCTGGACGCGGGCCTGAAGGTCACGCCGCTCACCGAGGCCGAGGCGGAATACTACCAGGGCGATCTGCTGCTGCACATAGACCGCCTCGAAGACGCGACGAAACACCTGCGGCGCGCGCTCGAAGCCGACGAGCGGTTGGCCTCCGCCAGCACCGCGCTCGGCGTCGCGTATACGCGGCAGCGTAAGTTCGCGGAAGCGGAGCGGCAACTGCGCCAGGCCGTCGCGCTCGCGCCCGACAGCTATCTCGCGCATTACTACTACGCCTACGGGCTGAGCCGGCAGGGCATGGACGAGGCGCAGGCGGTCAACGCCTACGCGCCGGAGGCGGCGCGCGTGATGCGCGCGGAGCTAAACCGCGCCATCGAGCTTGCGCCCGCCTTCCCCGAATCCTATCGCCTGCTCGCCTTCGTCAACCTCGTCACGGGCGAGCAACTGGACGAGGCGGCGACCTTGCTCAAGCGCGCCCTCACGCTCGCGCCCAACCGCCCCGACCTCTCCTACATCTTGGCCGAAGTCTACGTGCGCAAAGGCGACCTCGCGGAGGCGCGCGACGCCCTGCGCCGCGTCTTCCGTAGCGGCGCGCCCGCCCGCCTGCGCGCCCGCGCCGCCACGCTGCTCGCGCGCATCGAGGCGGAAGAGCGTCCGGCCGTTAAGAATTGAGGACGCGCGCAGCGGTCAAAATCGAGGTCGAATATGACGAAACCCTGATTCACCACAGAGGCACAGAGGACACGGAGATGGCACGGAGGGTTGAGCGATCCTCTGTGCCCCCTCTGTGTCCTCTGTGGTTAAATCGCCCTTCCCCCGTCCAAGCCCAGCATAAACCACTTTGCGCCCGCGACTCTGGCAGCCTCGGCTCAACTAAGCTAGAATGCCGCCGCTTTTGCGCCGCAACCCCATATCTGAAAACTTCAACGAGGAACACGATGCACCACGCGCCAGCTCTCATCCGCCGCTTTGCCCTCTGCACGCTCACGCTCGCGCTCGCCTTCGTCGCCGCCAGCGCGCAGACAACGCCGATCAAGCCGGGCCGCGATCCGCAGCAGCCGATTGATCAGGAGTACACGCAGAAGATTCGCGAGTACACGACGCAGCCCTACTTCCTCTCGCCGCTCGTTGACTACCTGCCCGCCTCCGCCAGCGTGCCGACGCCGAAGGCCGTGCTCGGCGACGTGGCCGGCGCACCGGGGAAGCTCCCCTACTCGGCCGACGTGTATCGCTACATGCGCATGCTGGAGAAGGCCACGCCGCGCGTCAAAGTCTTTTCCATCGGCAAGACGGAAGAGGGGCGCGAGATGATCGCCGTCGCGGTCGCGTCGGAGCAACTGATGGCGCAACTGGACGAGAACCGCGCGCGGCTCGCCAAGCTGGCCGACCCGCGCACGATTCAGTTGAACGACGCCGAGGCCGAGCGCCTGGTCGCCGCCTCAACGCCCGTCTATTACATCACCGGCACGATCCACTCGCCTGAGACCGGCGCGCCGACCGCGCTGATGGAGCTGGCCTACCGGCTCGCCGTGGACGAGAGTCCGTACATCAAAAACATCCGCGACAACGTCATCACGCTCATCACGCCGGTGGTCGAGGCGGACGGGCGCGACCGGCAGGTGGACGTGTACAACTGGCATCTCGCGCACCCGAACGAGAACTGGCCGCCGCTCGTCTATTGGGGTCACTACGTCGCGCACGACAACAACCGCGACGCGATGGGATTGACCTTGAACCTCACGCGCAACGTCCTGAACACTTACGTCGAGTGGAAGGCGCAGGTCTTACACGACCTGCACGAGTCCGTGCCGTACCTGTACGACAACACCATCGGCGACGGCCCTTACAACGCCTGGCTCGATCCGATCCTGACGGACGAGTGGCAGATGATCGGCTGGAACAACGTCTCGGAGATGACCAAGATGGGCATGCCCGGCGTCTTCACGCACGGCACGTTCGACACGTGGTCGCCGGGTTATTTGATGTTCATCGCTGCCACGCACAACGGCATCAGCCGCCTCTACGAGACGTTCGGCAACGGCGGCGCGGACACGGTCGAGCGCACGCTCTCGCCGGGCGAGTACGAGCGCACGTGGTACAGGCAGAACCCGCCGCTCCCGCGCGTCAAGTGGTCGCAGCGCAACAACAACAACTACGAGCAGACGGGGCTGTTGACGACGCTCAACTACTTTGCGAATAACAAGCAGTTGTTCCTGCGCAATTTTTATTTGAAGAGCAAACGCTCGGTCGAGAAGCCGAAGAACGAAGGCCCCGCGGCTTACGTCTTCCCGGCGGACGATCCCCGCCTAGGCGCGCAGGCCGAGTTGCTGCGCGTGCTCCAACTGCAAGGCTGCGAAATCTCGCGCGCCACCGCGCCCTTCACCGTCACGCTCAGGACGAAGAAGAAGACGACCGCGCCGGCCGCCGCGGGGACGAACGCCAATCCGCAACAGGTGTCGCAGGGCTTGCCGGAAAATCAGCGCCGCGAGGCCGGGCAGCAGAACCCGCAGACGACGCAGACGAGCCAGGCGACCGAGACGAAACAGTTCCCCGCCGGCTCTTACATTGTCCGCATGGATCAGCCCTACAGTCGCATCGCGGACGCGCTGCTCGACTATCAATACTGGAGTCCGAACGATCCGCAGCGCCAGCCCTACGACGACACCGGCTGGACGTTCGGCGAGTTGTACGACGTGAAGGTCGTGCGCGTGACCGACCAGAAGGTGCTCGACGCGCCGATGGAGCGTGTCACGGGCACGGTGCGCGCGCCCGGCGGCGTGACCGGCACGGGCACGGTCTTCGCCATCAACCACAACGCCGACAACGCGCTCGTCACGCTGCGCTACCGTCTGAAGAACGCGAACATCGAGACGGCGGAAGAGGAGTTCACGAGCGACGGGCAGAAGTTCAATCGCGGCTCGTTCATCATCAAGGGCGTCTCGGCGGCCGAGCTTGAGCGCGTCACAAACGATCTCGGCCTGCACGCGCACGCGGTCTCAACCGCCCTCGCGGTCAGGACGCACCCGGCGCGCGCCGCACGCGTCGCGCTCGTGCACACGTGGCTCTCGACGCAGGACGAGGGCTGGTGGCGCATGGCCTTCGACAAGCTCGGCGTCCCTTACAACTACATCAGCACGCAGGACGTGAGCCGCGACGAGAATTTGAACGCGAAGTACGACGTGCTCGTCTTCGGCCCGTCGGGGCGCGACCCGCAGTCGGTCATCAACGGCATGCCGATGTGGGGCAACCCCGTCCCGTGGCAGACCACGCAGCTTACGCCCAACCTCGGCAAGATAGACTCGACGCCCGACATGCGCCCCGGTCTAGGTCTCTCCGGCATCACCAACCTGCAAAACTTCACGCGGCGCGGCGGCTTGCTCATTACCGCGACCGACACGTCCGACCTCGCCATCTCCTTCGGTCTGACGCAGGGCGTCTCCACGGGCCGCGCGCAGCGCATGAAACTCATCGGCACAGTCCTGCACGCGAAGTTGGTGGACGCGACCAGCCCTGTCGCCTACGGCTACGACGACACGCTCTCGGTCTACGCCGACAGCCCTTCGATCTTCAACGTGAGCAACGTGGCGGGCGGGCGCGGGCGGCGGCCGTCGAGTGACCGCGAGCGCGCGACCGGGCGCGGCACGCCCGACGACCCGGACGTGGTGCAGGGCCGCCCGCCCGTCGAAGCGCCCGAAGAGCCGACCGCCGAGACGTGGCAGGCGCTCCCCGTCACCGACGAGCAGCGCCGCAACAACCCCTACATCATCCCGCCCGCCCAGCGCCCGCGCGTCATCCTGCGCTACGCCGACAACCGCGATCTGTTCGTGTCGGGCCTGCTGGAAAACGGCGGCGAGTTGGCGCAGCACCCGGCCGTCATAGACGTGCCGGTCGAGCGCGGCCACGTCCTCCTCTTCTCCATCAACCCGATCTGGCGCGGCGAGACGCAGGGCAGCTACTTCTTCGTCTTCAACGCGATCCTGAACTTCGACAACCTGAACGCCGCGCGCAAGCTCGACGAAAAATAAGCAACTCCTTGCGCCGCCGGACGATTAACCGCGAGGCCGCGCGAAACGACACGAAGGAAAGATCATAAGCTTCGTGTCGTTTCGCGCGGCCTCGTGGCTGAAGGTTTCTGTCGTTGCGCCCCCGGCAAATGGCCGCGCCGTGTGTACCGCTCGCCGCACTTACGCCGCGCTTCCCTGCATCATTTGAGCCGCGCCTGTGCCCTCTGTAGTATCCTGCCTGTTGCTGCCCGCGCTGGCGAACGATGAACGCTCCGCTGCCCACCACTGACGCCGACTTGCAGACTGGCGACGCCGCCGTCGCGGCGCGTCGCCGCGCGCTCAAGTGGGGCGTGATCGTGGGCTTCTGGGCGTTCTTCGCGTTGCTGAACGCGAGCCAGCTTTACTGGGGGCTGCGCAGCGAGGGGATAAGGCGGCCGTTTCTGCCGATGCTGTTGTGGCAGTTGCTCGGCTGGTCGCCTTGGGTAGGCTTGACGCCGCTCGTCCTCCTGCTCGCGCGCCACTTCCCCTTTGCGCGCGCCCCTTGGCGGCGCGCGCTGCCGGTACACCTCGTGGCTTGTACGCTCGCGGCCGCCGCGCACCTCGCGTTCTTCACTTACGTCACCATTAGGCTCGCGCCCTTCGGCCCCGATCCGCACCCGCGCCCGTTCTGGGAGATGTTTCTAGGCCGCGCTACGAGTCAGTTTCATATAGACCTGCTCACCTACTGCGCCATCCTCGGCGTCAGCTATGCCATGAGCTATTACGGGCGCTTCCGCGAGCGCGAGGCGCGCGCTGCCCAACTCGAAGCGCAGTTGACGCAGGCACAGCTACAAGCTCTTAAGATGCAACTGCACCCGCACTTCCTCTTCAACACCTTGAACGGCATCGCCGGTCTCGTGCGTGACAACCGGAACAAAGCGGCCGTGGAGATGCTGGCGGGCCTGAGCGATCTGCTGCGCTACACGTTGGAGAACGCGGGGCGACAGGAAGTGCCGCTCGGCGAAGAACTGGATTTTCTCGAACTCTACCTGAACATACAGCAGATGCGCTTCCCCGACCGGCTCAACGTCGAGATGCACGTCGCGCCGGAGACCCTACGCGCGCTCGTGCCAAACCTGATCCTGCAACCGCTCGTCGAGAACGCCGTCCGGCACGGCGTCGCGCCCCGCACCGCGCGCGGCACGGTCGGCGTGCGGGCCGCGCGCGCCGCCGGGTTTTTAAAGCTTGAGGTCTATGACGACGGCCCCGGTCTGCGGCGTGGCAACGGGCGCGCAGAGGGTATCGGACTTGCGAACACGCGCGCGCGGCTCGCGCAACTCTACGGTGCAGATCATAGTTTCAGCGTGACGAACCGCGCCGAGGGCGGCACGACGGCCGCACTGACGATCCCTTTCAACCTCGCCGCCGAATCCGATGGACGCACCGCAGAGAAAAATCAGGACGCTCGTCGTTGACGACGAGCCGCTCGCGCGCCAGAGCCTGCGCATCCTGCTGCAACACGACCCGCAGGTCGAATTGGTCGGCGAGGCGGGCAGCGGGCGCGAGGCGCTCGCGCTCATCCGGCGCGAGTCGCCCGACCTCGTCTTCCTCGACATACAGATGCCCGAACTGGACGGTTTCGGCGTGCTCGAACGGATCGAGGCCGCCGAGTTGCCGGTCATCGTCTTCGTCACCGCCTTCGACCAGTATGCGCTGCGCGCCTTCGAGTTCCATGCGCTCGACTACCTCCTGAAGCCGTTCGACGACGCGCGCTTCGAGAAGACGCTCAGGCGCGCGAAGGCGCAGGTCGAGCAGCGCGAGATCAAGGAGTTGAGCCGCCGCCTCGTCCGCCTGCTCGAAGGGCGCGAGGGGCTGCCGGAAGCGCGGGCGGCCGAGCCGCGCTACCTGTCGCGCCTGCTCGTCAAGGCGGGCGGGCGCGTCTTCTTCCTCAAGGCGGACGAGATTGACTGGATCGGCGCGGAGGACTACTACGTCAAGCTCCACGTCGGGCGCAAAGGCCACCTCCTGCGCGAGACGATGAACGACATGGAGGCGCAACTCGATCCCGCGCGCTTCGTCCGCATCCACCGCTCGGCCATCGTCAACGTCGAGCGCATACGCGAACTGCAACAACTCTTCAACGGCGAGTACGTCGTCGTGCTCCATGACGGCACGGAGTTGAAGCTGAGCCGCGCCCGCCGCGAACAACTCCAGACCATGCTCCAGACCGGCGGCCGCTGACCGCCCGCCCCACACGCCCCGCTGCACGCCGCCGCCGCTCGCTGCAAAACCGGCCGCCCGCCGCCATTTCCCGCTTACACTCGCCCGCGTGCCCCGAACTTCATCGGCCGCGAGGAAAAGTCTCCATGCGCTTCCCCCTTACTCGCACGCTGCCCGCGCTCGCCGCCCTGTGCTGTCTGTGCCCGCCGCACGCCGCGGCGCAGCCGCCCGCAGCCGCGCCGCCCGCCAACGCGGTCTTCTATCAGGACGTGTCCTGGTCGCCGGACGGCAAGCTCATGGCCTTCTCGGCCAAGCGCCAGGAGAACTGGGACATCTACACCATGCGCGCCGACGGCAGCGGCGTCGTCAAGCTGACGCGCGGGGCGGGGCGGTGTTTCTACACGACCTGGTCGCCCGATGGCCGGCGCATCGCCTTCGGCTCGACGCGGGACGACCGCAAGAGCGACATCTACGCGATGGACGCCGACGGCACGAACGTCGTCCGACTGACCGACGACCCGGCCGCCGACTCGACGCCCGCCTGGTCGCCGGACGGCAAGCGCGTCGCCTTCATCTCCGACCGCGCGGGCACGCAGCAGATTTACGTGATGAACGCCGACGGCACGGGGCAGACGCGCCTCACGCACGACGACACGCGCGACTTCAACCCGCAGTGGTCGCCCGACGGCCGGCGGATCGTCTATTACGCCGAGCGCGGCGATCAGCAGGATCAGGTCTGGGTAATGAACGCCGACGGCACGCAGCCGCGCCTGCTCACGGGCGGCACGGGGCACAACATCTTCCCCGCCTTCGCGTCCGACGGCCGCCACATCATCTTCACCGCCCGGCGCGACGGCGCGTCCGACTTCCACATCTACACCGTGCGCCCGGACGGCACTGAGCTTAAACCGCTCTCCGACCAGATCACCTTCTTCGCTCGCTTCTCGCCCGACGGCAAACAGATCGCCTTCATCGCGGGCAAGTATCCCGTGAACGCCATCTACGTCATGCGCGCCGACGGCACAAGTCCAACCCGGATCACGCACAACGCCGCCCGATTATCACTCGACAATCCTACGGAAAGGAACGACGTTTATGCTACGCACCATAACTCTCTTCGCACTACTAACCCTCGCGGCGCTCTTCGGCTGCACCACGCCGACGTGCGCGCAGACCGCGCCCGCTCCATCGTCGCCCGCGCCCGTACAGAGGCAGCCGCGCAACCTGGCGATCTTTATCTTCGACGGCGTGCAGATCATAGACTACACGGGCCCCTACGAAGTCCTGGGGCAGGCGTGGGACGGCGGGCGACCCGTCTTCAACATCTACACCGTGGCCGAGAGGGACGCGCCCATCACTACGAACATGGGGATGACGGTCGTGCCCAAATACACTTTCGCCAACATGCCGAAGACGGACGTGCTCGTGCTGCCCGGCGGCAGCGTGCGCCCGCACGTCAACAATCCGGCCGTCGTCAAGTGGGTGCAGGAGACGGCGGCGGGCGCGGAGTACGTGATGTCAGTCTGCAATGGGGCCTTCTACCTCGCTAAGGCGGGCTTGCTCGACGGGCTGACGGCGACGACCTTCCACGGCCTGATTGACGACCTGAAGACGGCCGCGCCCAGGACGCGCGTCGTCATTGACCAACGCTTCGTGGACAACGGGAAGATCATCACGGCCGCGGGTCTCTCGTCCGGCATTGACGGCGCGCTCCACCTCGTCGAAAAGATCGTCGGGCGCGGGCGCGCGCAGGAGATCGCGCTCGGCCTCGAATACAACTGGCAGCCGGACGCGGGCTACGCGCGCGCCAGCCTCGCCGACCGCCACCTGCGCAAGATGCTGGGGCGCGAAGGCTTCAAACTGCCCGACGGCACGGGCTGGAAAGTCCTCTGGCAGGAGGGCGGCAAGGACAACTGGCAGAAGGACTGGGAGGTGAGACTGGAAGCAACGCCCGCCGACCTGCTGAAGCTGATTGACGCGAAGCTGGCCGAGAGTTGGACGCGGCTGCCGGCGGCGAAGGCGAGTAAGACGGACGGCGGCGCGCAGAGCCGCTGGCGCTTCGCGGACGAGGACGGCAGACAGTGGAACGCCGTCGCCTCCGTCGAGCCGCTGCCGAACGAGCGCGGCGCGTACAAACTTACCATCAAGCTGGCGCGCGCCGACGCGAACGCCGCGCACGCCGGGTCAGACTAAGCGGCGGCGCGGGCGGTAACACACTCTTACGACACTAATGTGTCTGACACGGTACAGATTTGCGCCCGCCCCCGTGCTAATCTGTGCGCTTAACAGCAGCGACACAGTTCAGCGGCGCAAACGCGGCGGCCGGGCGCGCGGCTAACGCCGCCCGGCGGTTAGACGACTTCCCCCGGCGGTCGCTCCCGTCCGCACAATGATGTTAGGGGGCGACCTTTACCGTGCGCGCGTCCGCCGTTCGGCCATGATCAAGGGGAGCGGTAACAGGCGTGCGCGGGGGCGGCAAGCAAAATATCAGGACGGCGCGCGGCGCAAGCTCGGCCGCACTGTGCGCTCTGTAGAATGACAGGGATGAGACCTTCTGCCTTAGAAGGTCTCATCCTTTTTTAGTTCAGGAGGGAAGGCA